>Ga0247610_10001179_pt1 | contig 33207 bp, 27 predicted proteins | sample 174DNAGHGhighgp2_FD_193483 | JGI IMG/M metagenome (GOLD analysis project Ga0247610, IMG submission 193483) | Sheep rumen microbial communities from Palmerston North, Manawatu-Wanganui, New Zealand - 1742 DNA GHGhigh gp2 | ecosystem: Host-associated > Mammals > Digestive system > Stomach > Rumen...
TTAGTTCCATTTTGGAACATACTGCATCGACGACACGGTGTATCATATCGGCGCCTCGCTGAAGGACTTGGGGAAGAAATGGTTTGCTTTTAGTCGGATGGAGATTGGGGCGGAGGCGCTGCGGGAGAAAATGTGAGGGACAAAGAGGAAACAACTTTATTTAGGAAACTTCTTTTCTTCAACAAAATCGAATAATTCGGTTTGGTTCAGGAGAAAATCTGTATATTTGCAGATTAAAAACCAGTCGTCGTATATGACGGATTGTAATAGCAAAACGGATAAACCCCAATGAAAGAAAAAGAAATACTTTCCATTATTTCAGACATACAAGCATCCCCAAAAGAATGTGAGTGGATTGAGATAAAATGCAATAATAAGGAACCTCACATGATTGGCGAATATATATCCGCATTAGCTAATGGGGCTGCTTATATGGGACAATCAAGAGGCTATCTTGCTTTTGGAATAAATGACGACACTCACGCTATAGAGGGGACAGACTTCCAGCCAAAAAACGATAAAATTGGTAACGAAGAACTAGAAAATTGGTTGGCTATTCATCTTTCTCCGCGCATTGATTTTAGTATAAATGAGATAAACATTGAAGAGAAACATGTAGTCCTGTTTGTAATAGATTCCGCAGGAAACACTCCAGTAAAATTTGATGGCACAAGTTATATTAGAGTTGGCACCTATAAAAAGAAACTATCTGACCATCCCGAAAGAGAACGAAAGATATGGCAAAACACCCGAAGTGGTTATTTTGAAAACAAAGTAGCTTTGGCTGGATTGAGTGGAGATGAAGTTCTTTCTGTAATAGATTACCCGTCATTTTTCAGACTGACAGAAACTCCTTTACCTGAAAACAAAAGCTCGATTCTTGACAAACTTGCAGAAGAAAAGATTATTATTAAACGCCATTCTTGTTTTGACATCACCAATTTGGGTGGAATTCTTTTTGCCTCCAATTTAAACCATTTTGACGCATTGTCACGCAAAGCAGTAAGGGTAGTGTTTTACAAAGGCAATGACCGCATAAATGCTATTCGCGAACAAGTCGGCGTAAAAGGTTATGCCGTAGGATTCGAAGGATTGGTGGAGTATATTAGTGCTAACCTTCCTGTTAACGAAGAAATTGGTAAAGCATTCCGAAAAGACACGCCTATTTATCCACCCATAGCAATTAGAGAATTTGTTGCTAATGCACTTATTCATCAAGATTTTTCCATTGGCGGTTCATCTGTAATGATTGAGGTTTTTTCCGACCGCCTTGAAATCACCAATCCCGGGAAACCTCTGATAGATGTGTTACGTTTCATTGATCATGCCCCTATCAGTCGCAACGAAAAATTAGCTGCGATGATGCGTAGAATAAAAATATGCGAGGAAAGAGGTAGCGGCATAGACCGAGCCATTGCGCAATGTGAACTTCATCAATTACCCGCTCCAGACTTCCAAAAAGGTGACTTGTTTACAAAGGTAACAATGGTTGCTCCACAACCTATGGGAAAAATGACAAAAGAAGACAAGGTCAGAGCGTGTTATCAACATTGCTGTTTGCGATATCTCTCTGGAAATAAGATGACTAATGAAAGCTTTCGAAGCAGGCTTAATATAAGTGATAAAAACTATTCAATTGCATCACGAATTATAAGTGAAACCGTAACACGAGGGCTGATAAAGCCAGACGAGTCTTCGCGCTCCCGAAAATTTGCACAATACCTTCCCAATTGGGCTTAAGTTTTATGTGACCGATATGTGACAAAACAAGGAATAATAAAACTTAACCAATTGATAATCAATATTGTTTTTATGTGACCGATATGTGACTAAGCGCCAAAAAGACTATACCGAAACGCTTCTTCATCAATCGCTTCCTCTGCATCGACAACACGGTGTATCATATCGGCGCCTCGCTGAAGGACTTGGGGAAGAAATGGTTTGCTTTTAGTCGGATGGAGATTGGGACTGAGGCATTGCGGGGAAAAATGTGATGGGCAAAAAGAAAAGGCCGACAAATTGAGGTTGATTTAAGGGAATTGTGTATATTTGCAGGTTAAATATCAAATGACCTATTATGGACGGATTCAAAAATCTGGAAATCAATAATTTCAGAGGAATTAAACATTTAAGCATTGACGAATTCTCTCGGGTTAATGTTTTTCTTGGGCAGAACAATTCGGGTAAAAGTTCGGTTTTGGAGGCCATCCACCTGCTTACAGGCATGGCCAACCCTGATACGCCCCAGAATTTGAACAGAATCCGCTCACGGAATTTCTATACTGTTTTCAAGGACATCTTTTATCTGTTCCATAATATGGACATAAAAACCCCACCAGAAATCTATTCCCAACAGGTTGATGGTGATGAAAGGTGGCTCCGTCTAAACATGGCATACGTTTTCGATGAACAATCTTTGTCGACTCAAGCAAGTGGATTGAACGGAGCGCTTCCCATGTCGGAAACGAAGACTTTTATGAACACCTTGGAAATGCAATTCGGTATTCGTTCAAAAGGTGAGACAAAAACATACCAAAGTTCCATAACCGTTAGACCGGATGGCATGGTGTCTAACAAAAAGATGAATGAAAACTACTTGGAAAAATACCAAACCGCCTATTTGACAGCCGATTTATGGGGAATTAATCTGGCCGCTACGCTTTCTGAACTTTTCAAGCGCAAGCAAAAGGATGTTGTGTTAAAGCGTCTGGTTCATTTCGACAATCGAATCACCGACATTGATATTTTACAGGATGACATCTATGTCGATTTCGAGAACATGACGGAGAAATTGCCGCTCCGAATGGCGGGCGACGGTATGCGCCGTTATCTGAACATCGTGGCAGCTTCAGCCAATCCGATGAATAACATCATCTTGATTGACGAGATTGACAACGGCCTGCATTATTCCGCCTACAAAAAACTATGGGAGGCCATTTTCGCTTTGGCGACCGACACCAACAAGCAGGTGTTTGTGACCACCCACAGCAAGGAAACGCTTTACCGCTTGAACGAGATGCTTGAAGAACATTCGGAGTATCAGGATGCGCTACGGCTCTATACGATTGAAAACACGAAACTGAAAGGGCATCAAGCTTATAAATATACCTACGAAGGACTTGCAGAAGCGTGTAATAATGACATTGAAATCAGAAGCGTTGTGTTATGAAAGGCTTGTTCACCATATATGTAGAGGGCATTGCTGATGTGGTATTCTTCAAGCAATACATTCATCATTTGTGGGGCGTTGAGGTTCCTGAGAATAGCATCGTGAAGCTGGATGGTTGGACCAATCTCAAAGGAGTCACTTGGCAACAGCGAATGAAAACCATGACTGACAATGGCGGCACAAATATCGTCATCATTGATGCAGACAAAGACATCGATGCCCGTCGTTCCGACATTCTCAAATGGAAACAAGATAATAGTTTGGAATTTGAGTTGTTTTTGCTTCCCAACGACAAAGATGCAGGTGCGTTGGAAGACCTGTTGGAGAACATCATCAACCCGAACAACAAGCCGATTTTTGACTGTTGGGAAGGCTACGAAAAGAAACTGGTGAAATTGGAGATTCCAGGCAGAACGCCCCCGCCCTTGACCACACCAGCCAAGAAAACCAAGATTTATGGTTATCTTGAAGCACTGTTAGGCCCAACCAACGATGAAAAGGAGTTGATAAAAGAGCGAAACAGAAAATACGACAATACGATGCACTGGAATTTGGATGCGGAATATTTGGAGGGGATGAAGGAGTTTTTGGAGAGGAATTTAAATGAAGAGTAACTATGGATGAACTTAAACAACATAAAAGGCGAGGAAAACTTCCTAAAATAGAAGTTGTTGACCTGTTTTGCGGAATAGGAGGATTGAGTTATGGGATGAAATCTGCTGGTTTTGATATTCTTGCTGGATTCGATTTGGATTGGACTTGCCAATATGCTTACGAGACTAATACAGGTGGGAAGTTTTTCTATAAAGATGTAAGAAAGGTCACTGCCGACGAAATCCAAGCACTCTATTCGAAGAAAAAAAACACCATACGAGTTCTTGCTGGTTGTGCTCCTTGTCAGCCATTTTCGTCGTATGCGCACACAAACAAAAACAAAGACAAGGACAAGTACAATTTATTGTATGAATTCGGTCGTCTAGTGCAAAATGTTCACCCTGACATTGTTACGATGGAAAATGTACCTTCAATAGCTGCATTTAAGTTAAAATCGGTATTGGCGGATTTTGTACAAGTGATGCAAGGAGAAGGTTACCAAGTAAAATATCAAGTTGTTTATTGCCCAAACTACGGAATTCCACAGACCCGAAAAAGATTAGTTTTACTAGCTTCCCGTTTAGGGACAATTCAATTGATACCCCCTACACATCAAAAAGAAGATTATGTGACCGTTCGAGATACTATCGAAAACCTTCCACCATTAAAAGCAGGCGAATCCTGCCCGTCAGATCCCTTACATAGATGTAGAGCTCTATCCAATTTGAATCTTAAAAGAATTAAAGCAACTCCCTATGGCGGCAGTTGGAAAGATTGGCCGAAAGAGTTACTTTTAGATTGCCATAAAAAAACAGGTGGCAAAAGTTTTGGTAGCGTATATGGAAGAATGGTTTGGGACGAGCCATCGCCAACCATGACAACGCTTTGCACCGGTATCGGGAACGGCCGTTTTGGACATCCTGAACAAGACAGGGCCATATCTGCGCGAGAAGCAGCTTTGTTTCAAACATTTCCTACTACCTATAAGTTTTTCCCTGACGAACAAAGTGTCTCGTTGTCAAAAGCATCTCGTTATATTGGGAATGCCGTACCTCCGAGATTGGGAGAAGTAATTGCTGAAAGTATAAAACAACACATAAGAAATCATTAGTTGTAAATATGGATGAGAAGAAATATGAATTGAAAATTGATCCAAGAATTTTAGAACTACTTGGTCCAAATTTATACACCAATATTTATTATGTACTAGCAGAACTGATTGCCAATGCATATGATGCCGACGCACACAATGTATATATTATTGTAAATCAAGGAAATATCACTATAGAAGATGATGGACGTGGGATGTCTTATTCTGATGGTGACATTGACAAGTTTTTAAATGTTGCAGCAGTATCAAGGACAAATGAGAAGGATTCCATAACTTCCGTCTTGCATCGAAGGAAGATGGGCAGAAAAGGAGTAGGAAAACTAGCAGCATTATCTGTTTCAGAAATAGTCAAAGTAATGACAAGCAGAAATGGAGAAAAATCAGGGTTCATTATGTCTAGACATCCTTCTGGAAATGAGTTACAATCAATTCCAGATAATGAAGTAGTTTTTTCTTTTATTAAAGAAAATGGAACTGCAATTGTTATGGAAAAGCCACAATATCAGTTGCATAAATCCTTGGAAGTCATTAAGAAAAACCTAATTAAGATATTTCCTTTAGTGGATAAGGATTTTGTGATACATATAATTAGGGATAAAGACAAAGCATTATTAAACTGTTCTGATGAAACGTATGCTTCGCAATTATGTACAATCATTACATTGGGAGACGGTTTTAAACGTTTGGCAAGTTTAGTTCCAAATGAATTTCCTACTATACGATCCTCTCTCGTCGAGCAAAGAGAAACCTATTCCCTGCCAATTACTCTTAAAAACAACCAAGGAGATTCACAAGAATATACTTTATCTGTAAATGGTTGGATAGGCGCTTATAAATCTGTTCGAGGTCGTAAGGTTGATATTTTAGACTTTCCTGACAATTTTATTTCTTTGTATGCAAATAACAAGATGGGGGAATTCAATATTTTGCCAAGAGTGGGACAAAACAAATTGAATGAAGTTTATGTGGTTGGCCAATTGTTTGTTGATTTATTTGAACAATCAGAATTGCCAGACATGGCTCTAAGCAATAGACAAGGATATAAAACAGACGATCCTAGATACGAAGCTGTCATAAAATATGTAAAGGACACTCTCTTGGCCAACATTTTAGAAATGAGAACCGTATATACGGATATGCGCAACAAAGAAAAAAAGAAAAAAGAGCTTTCGGAGCAATTGACAAATGAAGAGAAGTTTCGTAAAGCTGTTTTAGATTTTAAAAAGAACACATCAAAACAAGTTACTTCCGATATTTCTAAATTAATACCTTCTGCTTCTAAAGAAGACGTCAGGAATGCTATCAACGAAGCAATTGAGCAGAATGTTTCTACGCTTGGCATCAAACCGACTATTGATTCACAAAAAAAGAAAATACTAATCAGTCATACAAAAAAAGATAGCCCCTTAGCTGATATCGTATATAAAATGCTCGTTTTTAATAATGTTCCTGCCGAGCATATCATTTATACAAATTGTGAGGATGAAGTCTGTAGAGTCCCAGAGAACATCCCAGTATATGATTATTTAAAAAAGTTCTTTGTGGACAGTTATTCTGACCAAAAAATGTACGTTGTATTTATTACGAGTGAGTACTCAGAAAAATCATGGGGTGCTCTTATTGAAGTAGGAGCAGCTTGGATAACCAGCATTGACAGTAAAATTTTCAACATTCCCCCTTGTAGACCAGGACACCCATTACACGACGAAGTGACATGGCATACAACTAATCGAGATTCAACGACAGGAGACCTTTCTATGGATAAAGTCAATGCAGACATTTTCTGCCAAAAAATTGAAGACATTTGCCAAAAGCTTGGTTATAATCAAAAAAACCGAGCGGAAAATAAAAATATGTTATTCTCATTGGTCGCGGTATTATAAGGTTTTTTATTGGTATTGATTCTTTTATGATGAGAAAACTTACTATAGAAAAAATAAGAGATAAGATCAAGAAACTCTCAGACAGCGAGGCTTGCATTGATGGTTACACGATGAATGTTGGAACCCAATACAAGATCGTCCACGAGCATTTTCGTCTTGCCAATATTGGTTTTGGTGTTCCTCATACATTTTGGAGTTTAGGAGAATCAATCTTTGATTTCTGGTTTGACACATTACAATCCAACAACTTAAAGGTCGTTTCTGATGAAAAGGAAGTTTTACGTGAAGCCACAAACAAAGAAATCAGGTGTGAACCAACGGATAAAAATACGAAGATTCGCATTAACGTTATGGATTTACTGGGCAAAAAGTATACTTTTATTGATTTGTTCGCTGGCATTGGCGGCTTCCCGATCATAGCAATGCATAGTTTATAATCAAACGATATAAAAATAATGAACAAATACATTAATCTCAAAATAGGTGATGTTTCTGACAATGGCCAAATAGTAATTATTGACGAAGATAGACTTTGCTACCTCGTAAAATCTACAAGCAGAGGAGCCTATGGAATTCGGACAATTTCAAAAAAGCTTTTGGAAGAATATGTTGAGTATTTTGGCAAGCACCCCGACGCAACAGCTAACGATGCACGAGATGCTTTGAGTGGATTGAGCGATATAGACAAATTTGAATACGGCTATTCGTCAACTTTACGCGTTATGGCTCTGATGGCTCTCGGACAAATTGAAAAGTCCACCGAGCAAAGCCCTACAATTCCTCATAAAAAAAGAGAATTTGACTTTCCTCTCCAGCAAATCTTCTATGGTGCTCCAGGAACGGGAAAATCCCATAGAATCAAAGAAATCATCAAAGAACACGGCATTGTTGAGAAGGAACAAGTCATCCGAACGACCTTCCATCCCGATAGCGATTACTCCACTTTCGTGGGTTGCTACAAGCCCATCATGAAGTCTGTGCCGCAAACCTACGTGGTGGAAGGCAACGAGAGACCCGTGATGGCCGACAAAGATAACCAAGCCACCAAAGAGGAAATCGTTTACGACTACACACCACAAGCCTTTGTGCAAGCCTACACCAAGGCATGGACTACGAACGAGCCCGTTATTCTTGTGATTGAGGAAATCAACCGTGGCAACTGCGCACAAATCTTCGGCGACATCTTCCAACTCTTGGATAGAGGCGATGACGGCGTTTCAGAGTATGAAATTAAGCCCGACAAGGCCTTGGAAAACTATCTGAGGGAGTATTTCGCCGCTTTCGAGGATGTGGACGAACAAATAAAGTCTGGCAAAATAATGAAGTTGCCTTCCAACCTCTACATTTGGGCCACCATGAACACCAGCGACCAAAGCCTCTTCCCCATCGACTCAGCCTTTAAACGCAGGTGGGAGTGGAAGTATATCAAGATTGCCTGGCCTTACAAGAAAAACGAGGATGGCTCCTTCAAGACAGATGAAAACGGAGAAAAGGTCCACTTCAACTATACGATTGAAGGTGGTCATGATTGGTGGGCGTTCCTGCAACAAATCAACGCCATCATCGACAAAATGACCAATTCGGCCGACAAACAATTGGGCTATTTCTTCGCCAAGGCGAAAGACGACATCATTTCATACGATACCTTCGTTTCGAAGGTCTGCTTCTACCTCTGGAACGACATCTTCAAGACCTACGCCCTCGATGAGCAACAAGGCGACTTATTCAGCTACACCATTGAGGAAGGCAAGAAAGAACAACTTACTTTCCCCGCTTTCTACGATGGCGACGGCAACGTCATCCCCGCGGTTGTTGAAGCATTCATCAATAATGTGATGGATTGGAATAACAAAAACGACAAGGCTTAAATAGCACGATAGGTATGGGACAATCTATCTCGATATTGGACAAAGACTATTCCCTGTGGATCAGCGAACTGAGTTCACGTTACCGCAGAAGCCAGATCAAAGCGGCGGTAAAAGTGAATGAAGAGATGATCTTATTCTATCTTGAATTGGGTCGCGACATCGTGTTGCTTGATGCTGAAAACAAATATGGTAGTGCATTCTATGCATCGCTAAGCCGTGATTTAAAACATGCTTTGCCTGATGCTTCCGGTCTTTCCGAGTCGAACATTAGATATGCTAAACGATGCTATGTCCTTTATTCCGAAGCAATTGGAAATCTTCAGCAAGTTGCTGAAGAATCTGAAGACAAGCCTTTACTCACCCAAAGCTTATCAAATCCTCAGCAAGTTGCTGAAGAATTTGATTCGGCTTTTGCCCAAAATGTCATCACTGACTTATGCCATGTCCCATGGGGTCATCACATGGCAATCATCGACAAGGCGAAAGGCGACATGAAAAAAGCCTTGTTCTTCGTCCATCAGACCGTGCAGAACGGATGGAGTCGAAATATGCTGCTCAATTTCATGGGCACCGACCTATACGAACGGCAGGGGAAGGCTTTGACAAACTTCGAGCACACCTTGCCCAAACCCACAGGCGACCTAGCGCAAGAATTGACCAAAGACCCATACGACTTCGCCTTTACTGGCATAACTGGCAGATATAATGAACGACTACTGAAGGACAAGCTGCTCAACAACATCACACAATTCTTGGTAGAATTAGGCACAGGCTTCGCTTATGTAGGCAAGGAATACCGCTTGCAGATAGGCGACACGGAGAACTTCATCGACCTACTTTTCTACAATCTGAACTTGTCGTGCTACGTAGTGATTGAGGTGAAAATCGGCAAGTTTGAGTTTGCCGATGCCGGACAACTCGGAGGATATGTCGTGGCGTGCAACCACATATTGAAGAAAGAAGGACGTGACAATCCCACTATCGGCATCTTGATTTGCAAGGAGAAAGATAGCCTTGTGGCACAATATGCACTGGAAGCCAGCAATCAGCCTTTAGGCATTTCGGAGTACGAGCTGGCCAAACTCTATCCGGAGAAGGTGGAGGGCACCATGCCTAGCATTGAAGAAATAGAACAAAATTTGGGCGACAGAATCAAAAACGACAAGGACTAATGTATATCATTTTTGAGGAACACCAATATGCTGCCGAAGATGTCAAAGTGGCCCTGCACGGTATCAGTGAGTTGCAAGACATCGACCACAAAGTCAGTGTGGGCTATGTGGGTTATTACTACGAGCCCGCCATACCCGATTGCGTGTTCATCCTCCCAAAAGTACTCCTCAACGAAAAGGACGAATTGGTGATAGGTCCAGGCAAAACTATCGACCCAAAAGAAATCATCAAACCTGAAGGGCAGCAGAAACACTTGACACAAGAATACCGTAAGTTCCTTTACGAGTTTGCTGTATGGATTTATAGGACAATTGCTGTTTACCACCAGCATAAACCCGATTCACAAGCAATCTATTACCGTCGGCTGCCGCGTTCGGGAAAAGGGATGCGGCATCAAGCCAACACCTATCTTGACATCATCCTGTCCCTTATCCAATTCAACCAAGAGAACCAGGATTTCTTTCTATACACGGTCAAAAACATCCACTCGGGACACAACAAAATCAACTGGACGCGGACCATCTCACAATCCGAAGCCATCCTCCAAAATGGCACACCTGTTTATCTGGATCCCGTCAACCGCAAACGGCAAATCAATTTCGACGAGGAGTTGTTCGTCATCTTCTTCTCCATCCTTGACTATGTCAACCGCGAGTATGGATTCCGTACACCCATCAATATGCAATATGAGTTGCTCGCTCCGTCGCAGTTTGAGACCTATCGCAAAGGCTACGGCAAGACCAGACTGAAGGAAATCCGATACAAATACTTCTCCGACAAGGCGGTGATGCTATGGGAACTCTGCTATGCATTTTTCGACAACACCTACCTGCTCGCCGTCAACACCGAAAACAAGGAATACCTGCTCGCCAAAAAATACAACATCATCTTTGAGGCGATGATAGACGAACTCATAGGCACTTCTCATGACAAAATCCCGCCCGGTTTGGCAGACCAAGACGATGGCAAGCAAGTGGACCACATGTACACTGACTTGGCGCTCACTTCGCCTCAAAACCGAGAAGTGTACTACATCGGCGATTCCAAGTATTACAAGATGTCGACGGCTCTTGGAAAGCCTTCCGTTTCGAAGCAATACACCTACGCCCGCAATGTGATACAATGGAACATTGACTTGTGGAAAGACAATGAAGAAGGGCGACGGATGAAAAGTGAGACAGATGAAAGATTCAAAGACATAAGGCTGCGCCCCGATTCGCCTAACGAGGGTTATGACATCATTCCCAATTTCTTCCTGTCCGCCTTTGTTGACAACCAACCGACCTACGACCGTGGCACTGATAAGGAAGGGAACGACTTGAATGTCAAACCCCGTGAAGAGACCTATATCTCCACCCAATTCGACAATCGCCTCTTCGACCGCGACACTTTATTGTTAATGTATTATGACATCAATTTCCTATTTGTTGTCAGAATGTACGCGCGAAACAAAGAATCGGAGAAGGCGCAATGGAAGTCGCACGTCAGAACCATTTTCAGAAAGAAAATCCAAGAGGTGTTGGCATCCAAGTTCCAATTCTATTCCTTTGCTCCAAAACCTTCCACATACGCCAAAGGCTATATGGACAAAAACCTGAATAAACTAATTGGCAAGGTGTTCAGTCCGTTTGCCAACGAAGAGGTTTTTGTGCTAGCATTGGAGAACTCTGAAAACGAACAGGAAAGGCAAGAAAACGAAACGCTATTGTTAGAACTCAAAGAGCATTTCTTTGTGACAAAGCCTGGAGATTTCGCTTTAGGTCAAGACCCGATGGCGACATTGAAGAACATGGGGTACACAAAGGGTGCTGAAAAGCCAAGCGAGAAAACAGAATTGATGTTGCTTTCTACCATTCAAGCCAAAGTGAACCCACAAACTTCAGCACTGAAGAATGGAACTGCCACTGTATTTGTCTCTGGACATACGCCAAACAAAGCCATAGACCTGCAACGATTAAAGTATTTTGCTCCTATCATTAATCATGAAGTTGTTGGTGCATACGAAATCATATCTGTTGGTGTCACTTATGTTGATGACAAAAAACACCCCATGAGATTGTTGTTTAAGTTGAAAAACTATAGGAAGTTCATTAAGCCTTTTAACTATGGTGTAAATATCGCCGCATCCAAAGGCATTACAATAAGCCCAATGCAACTGGCAAAACGACTTGAAGTAGTTCACTTTCACGATGGTTTTGCTTTTGCTTTTGAAATAGGATAAAAAACCACGTTTTTTTTGTTGAAATAATGGATTATGCAAGACAACACTGAACTCTTCCAAACTCAAGAACTTCAATCGCCTTTTGAAGCCATCAAGGAAACCGACAGCGAAGGCCGCGAATGGTGGAACTCCCGAAAGCTGGCACGGCTACTCGGCTACCAAAAATACTGGAACTTTGAACGGCTTATCACGAAAGTAACGCCTTTTCTGCAAAAAGAGAAAGGCCTGGACTTGAAGGAGCATATCGTGGAGATTGAAGAGATGGCACAACTTGGATTAGGTACTGCTCGAATAGTAAAGTCAGTAATGCTATCCCGCACTGCTTGCCTCGCCATCGTGTTGAACGCCGACCAAAGGAAACCATTGGTGAAAGCCGCCAAAGAGTATTATGTAGATAACATGACCTCCATAGACCTTGCTACAAGCGTTGAAGGCAATGTCCTTATGTATCGCTCATCAACGGGTAAAGTGAACATTACTGTAGTTTTTAACAATGAAACTTTCTGGCTGTCGCAAAAACGTATGGCAGAGTTGTTTAATGTGACTGTCCCAACAATCAATTACCATTTGCAACAGATTGACGAAAGCGGAGAAGTCCATTTGTCCGAGTCAATTCGAAAAATTCGAATTCCGTCGGACAGATGGGAAGACGAAGCGATTTTGATGTACAATCTTGATGCTGTCATTGCCGTTGGCTACCGCGTAAACAGCTACGAAGCCACGCAGTTCCGCCGTTGGGCCACCGAGGTGCTGAAGCAATACATCATCAAAGGCTTTGTGATGGATGACGAGCGATTGAAGGGAAAAGATGTTTTTGGTGCAGACTATTTTGAGGAACTATTAGAACGCATCCGAGAAATCCGCACTTCCGAACGACGTTACTATCAGAAAATCACCGACATTTATGCCGAATGTAGCAGCGATTATGATGCACAAGCCGAAACAACACGGCAGTTCTACAAGACTGTCCAAAACATGATGCACTATGCCGTGACGCATCAAACCGCCGCTGAAATCATCTACGACCGCGCCGATGCCGAGAAACCCAATATGGGACTGATGACTTGGAAGAACGCTCCCGATGGCCGAATCATCAAAAGTGACGTCACCGTTGCCAAGAACTATTTGTCAGAAAACGAAGTCACCAGACTGAATTTGATTTCCACAGCTTTCCTTGATTTGGCAGAAGACCGCGCCCAACGTCATATCCTCATGAAGATGACCGACTGGAAGCAAGTGTTAGAAAGCTACTTGAAAATCAGTGATTACGAAATACTTGAGAATGCTGGTAGCGTCTCGCATGAAGAAGCCGAAGCAAAAGCACTTGGAGAGTATGAGAAATACCGCAAAATCCAAGACCAGACTTTCTTATCCGATTTTGATAAGTTCCTTGAAAGTATAAAGTAATAACATAAAAGTGTAGAAATGAAACGACTCAACCTATTCCTCATCGCCGCCATCCTGTTCTGCGGCAACCTTGTGACTCGAGCACAAGACAACGACATCACGCTGTATTTCAGCGCCGAAGAGATGCCTGACCTCATCAAATGCCTGCCCCCGCCGCCTGATACCCTCGGGAACGACTTCGCCAACGACATCATGCGCTACATGTGGGGCAAACAGCAACGCAATGATGCGGAACGCGCCACCCACGTCTTCCAAGATGCCGTGTGGAACTACGACTCACTCTTCGCCGTGTTCAAAGTGCCCTTCGGCCTCGAAATCACCAAGGAAGGCACTCCCGAGATCTATAAGCTCTTGATCAACAGCCTCTCCACCATCGACGCGACACGAGTCAAGCCGAAGGCTTTCTATCACCGCAAGCGTCCGTTCGAGCGTTTCCATGAACACATGCTCACGAGATACGAGGAAGCGGAACTATCAGGCGAAGGCTCCTACCCCTCTGGTCATAGCCAGCGCGGCTATGCCACCGCCTTGCTGCTCTCCGAAATCAACCCCGACAACGCCGACACTATCATGGCGCGTGGTTATATGTACGGTGAGAGCCGCGTCATCGCTGGCGCTCACTGGCAGAGCGACGTCGACGCCAGCCGCCTCTGCGCCGCTATCGGCGTGAGCCGACTGCACACCAGCCCAGCTTTCCTAGCCCATCTTGAGAAAGCACGCAACGAGTTCCAACGGTTGACGAGTAAGCTGTCGCCCACCGACGACTTCAGCCAGTTCGTGAACATTGCAGATGTCATCCCCGACGCCATTCTAGAAATTCGCTACTACGGCACCTTTAACTTCGTCGGGACACGCGTGGACGGCTATCTGGAGCCCGTCGCACTGCTCACCCGACAGGCCGCTGATAGCCTCCGTGCAGTGAGCGATGACCTGAAAAAACAAGGCTACCGCCTGAAAATTTACGATGCCTACCGTCCACAATGTGCCGTCGACCACTTCATACGTTGGGGTGCCGACGTCAATGATACGCTCATGAAGCCCTATTTCTACCCCGAAGTGCCCCGTGACAAACTTTTTGAGTTGGGCTACATTGCTGAAAAGAGCGGTCATACCCGCGGCTCCACCGTCGACATAACGCTTTTTGACATGGCTACGGAAAAAGAAGTGGACATGGGCGGCACCTTCGACTGGTTCGGTCGCAGGAGCCATCCCGATTTTGGCGGCAATCCAAAAACCGGAAAATATAAACCCAACGACCAAATCACCGCCGAGCAGTTCCACAACCGTATGATCTTGCGCGAGGCCATGCTGAAACACGGTTTCAAACCCATCGGCGAAGAATGGTGGCACTTCACACTGAAAAACGAACCGTTCCCCGACACCTATTTCACTTTTCCAGTGAAGCAACTCAGCAAGTGATACGCTGAAACATCATTTGCCAAAAACGGTTTTGAAGAACTCCACCATGTGGGCAACGACTTGCTTGCGGCGGCGGGTGATGGTGTGGTTTTCGCCCTCCACCACTTTTAGGGTGGCATGAGGGCCGTAGGCCTCCAGGTAACGCTCGCTGCACCACATCGGCACGATGCCGTCGCGATCGCCATGGAGGAGGAGCACAGGACCATGATAGGCCGCCGCAGTGCCATAGATGTCGAGCTGCTGCGTGGTGACGAGATATTCGCGCCCCAGCTTATACAACCCCCAACAGCGGATGTATTCCGGCGGGTCCTTAGGGTCGAAGCGTGCGTTGAAGAACTTGCCTCCTTGGCAGGCCTCCTTGATGACCGAACCCGGAGCAATCAGCACCACACCCGAAGGCAACTTGCTTTCGGCAGCTAATCGTCCAGCCGCCATCGAGGCAACAACACCGCCTTGCGAGTGGCCCAACAAACCCACGCCATTCACATAGGGCAGGCTCTGCACATAATCCCAAACGGCTCGCGCTTCGGCTAGCTCCTTTTCGATGGTCATGTACTGCTTGCGGCCTTCGCTCTTGCCGTGTCCACCAAAGTCGAAGCGGATGGAGGCGATGCCGGCTTTGGCAAGACCCTTTGCTAGCTGCGGCATGGGGATATAGTCCTTGCTGGAGAAGATGCCGTGCATCAGGATCACCATCGGGCATTGGTCGGTTGTTGGATCAAACCCATCGGGCAAGGTAACTTTGTAGGCAATCTCGCCTTGAGGACCGCGGATGGAGGCTTTTTGCGCTTGGCAACCCGATAGAAACACCAGGCCAAGCACTGTCAGAAGTAGATAAGTAAAGAATTGTCTCATAAACAGATAACGCCGTTTATTGTGCTTTATTGCATTATTTTAGAGCGTCAAGAATGGAATAATCGTACATTTGCAGCATAAAGAGCAATCTCATGATACCCAAACTCGTCATCTTCGACCTCGACGGCACGCTGCTCGACACCATCGACGACCTCAAGGAGGCCGTCAACCACGCCATGAGCTTGAGAGGTTTCCCGACCTTTACGCGCGACGAAGTCATGGCTATGGTCGGCCATGGCGCCCGCAACCTGATGCGAAAAGCTTTGCCCGACGGCCACAAAGACGACGACATGGTAGATGCCGCTTATAACGACTTCAAGGTCTATTACATTACCCATATCGACACATACACAAAACCATTTCCAGGCATACAAGACCTCTTGGCCAAGCTGCACCATGAAGGCGTGATGCTGGCCGTGGCCTCCAACAAGTTCCAAGAGGGCACCGAACACCTCATCAAGGAGTTCTTCCCAGAGATCCCCTTTGTAGCGGTCCTGGGCGGTCGCCCCGACTTCCCCCTCAAGCCCGACCCTGAGATTGTCGGCGAGGTGCTTCGCAAGGCGGGCATCGAGAAAGAGGATGCCGTGATGATTGGCGACTCCGACACCGACATGGCGACTGCTGCCAACGGTGGCATCAAGGGCATCGCGGTAAATTGGGGGTATAGGAATATGAGAGAAACGGCCCTTCGACAGGCTCAGGGACCTCAACGCATGATAGTAGTAGAAACCGCTGAAGGACTACAACAATTGCTACTGCCATGACTGACAAGATGACTCCTGCTCAGCGGCATTACTGCATGTCGCGCATCCACGGCAAAGGCACCAAGCCTGAGCTGAATGTGCGGCAATGGCTGTGGCGACACGGCTACCGCTATCGCCTCAACGTGAAGAGCGTGCCGGGCAAACCGGATATTGTCATGCGGCGGTATCGGACGGCAATTTTTGTGAATGGGTGTTTCTGGCATGGTCACCATGTAGAGACGTTTCCCGAAACGTCTAAAGAAGAAAACAATCTATTGCGTCAAGAGACGTTTCAGGAAACGTCTCTACAGATGGTCAATTCAAAATGTTGTAAAATTCCGCAGACGAACCGCGAGTTTTGGGTGAACAAGATCAAAAGAAACCAGGAACGCGATCAGAAAAACTATCAGCTCTTACACGACAACGGCTGGCAGGTCATCGTGGTCTGGGAGTGCCAGTTGCAGCCCAAAACGATTGAGGAGACGATGCTTCGAGTGGAACTACTGCTCAACGAATATTTCTTGGCCTTGCACCAGCCGAAAGTGGTACCCTACGATGTTCAGGAGACTCCTATTTCTATTGCAGCGGAAGAAGAGAATTACGAAAAGAGGTGAGAATTAAAATATCTTTCTATCTTTGCAGCCTAAACCAATCAAAAACGCATTAAAAATGAAGAAGTTTATTACTGCAATAGCGATGCTTTTGTTTGCCGGAATGACTGCAATGGCTCAAGAAACCACCTATGACAAGAGCGACTTCGTCCCTGGTGATGAAATCATCTTCGACGACAACTTTGAAGGGGAGAAAATAGGCAAGTTCCCGCTGAGGTGGGATTTGCTGGATGGCTATGCGGAGATGGCGCAGCAGCTGGGACGCAACGTGATTGCCTTCACCGACAACGGGCTAGGACAAGTAATGCCGCTGATGAAAAATAAGTGGGATTGGCTGCCAGAGGTGTTCACGGTGGAGTTCGACCTTTACGTGGCTCCGTTGAATACGGGGAACGAAGAGGAGACAACGCTCGAAATGAACATTTATTTCGGTGACCGCGGCGACGACAGCTACTACAATGCCTCGAGCTATGTGCGCTTCTGGTACAGAGAAGACGGGGCGTGCAACCTGACGTGGAGTCTGCTGAAGCCGGATGGGAGCGACCAGTCGAGTGGAGAGAAGATGCTGGGACTGAGCCCAAGCAACAGCGACTACCAGGAGAAGGACAACCCGGTAGTTGCTGGAGAGTGGAACCACTTCGCTTTCTCGTTCAACCAGAGGGCTTTCAAGGGCTATGTGAACGGCGTACGCATGATTAACGTGCCGGCCATGAAGGCCCCTGGCTACCTCTTCTTTGCCAGCGGCGCGTTCTATCGCTACACGGGGTTGAGCAATGTGCACATCGCCCAAGGTGCCGTGCCGCTCTACGACCGCCTCACCACCGACGGCAAAATCATTTCCTATGCCATCACTTTCGAGACTGGAAAGGCCGACTTGAAGCCTGAATCCGTCATCGAAATCAACCGTGTGGCCAACTTGATGCAAGAGCATCCCGAACTTGAGTTTGAGGTGCAAGGTCATTGCGACAACACCGGCACCGATGCAGTGAACGACCCCCTGAGCCAACAGAGAGCAGAGGCTATCGTGAACGCCCTCGTTAAGCAAGGGATCGCGCAATCGCGCCTCACACCTGTGGGCAAGGGCTCACATTCCCCCATTGCTCCTAATGATACAGCAGAAGGACGCGCCAAGAACCGTCGTGTGGAGTTTGTGAAGAAATAAGCTTCAGATCAACATTCTTGTATTTTTCCTATATTCAGCATAGCCCGGCTTGTTTTGGAGCTGGCGCCGTTCCATCATGGGAATGCTGATGAACAGGAAGAGTGCTGTCATGGCGATAGGGGCGATGATCAACCAATCAAAACCATAGATTGAAGCATACATGGTCCAAACGCCCCACCACATCGAGATTTCACCGAGATAGTTGGGGTGACGACCGTGTTTCCAAAAACCCACATTACAATATTGACCGGGGTTTTCTTCTCGGAAACGGTGGATCTGGGTATCGGCAACCAGCTGCAAAGTGGCGGCTGAAATGCAAATTGCAAAGCCGAGCCAAGTCAAAAGATTGGCCACTTCCGTCGACTCAAACAAGCCGAATCCAGGAAGCATGGCTGCGAACACTAGAACCGTTGGCATCATGTTCAAGCCAAAGAAATTGATGATTTGGAAAATGAAGGGCGACTGCGTTTCGCGATAACGGGTGTAGCGCCAATCTTCGTGGCCAAGACCCTTGAAAGTATAAACCCAATTGCCCGTCAAACGGATACCCCAATACCAAACAGCAATGAGCAACAGAATGACTGGTAAGGTGAACGTCGACTTGTAAAAAGCCCAAACGGTGAACATGACAGGAGGCGCAACGCTCCAATAGGGGTCGTAAACCGACACATTCTTATGGATGAGGCCGAAAAACCACACAATAATCGTGGCCACCACATCGGCCAAAAACAAGGCCCACAACTCCAACAAGGCATTTTTTGAAACCTTGAACACAAGAAATCCCAACGCTGTGGCTATCAGATAAATGATGCCAATTTGTACGATGCTCTTTGCTTTCATTTCAAAATAAACTCTAAAGTTCCGCCCGCCATAATCTGTTGGTGGCTGATCTTGTAATCCTTAATCGGCTTGCCGTTCAGCTTCACGCTCTTGACATGGATGCGCTCAGGCGTCTTGTTTTTGGCAGTAATGACAAAGTCATTCCCGTTTTCCAAATGCAAAGTGGCCTTAGTGAACAATGGGGTGCCGATGACGTATTCTGCCGACCCCGCATGGAAGGGATAGAAACCGAGGCTTGAGAAAATATACCAAGCCGACATCTGGCCGCAGTCATCGTTGCCAGCATAGCCGCAGGGCGTGGCACGGTAGAACTCGCTCCTCACCTGCTCCACCAACTCCTGCGTGCGATCGGGCTTGCCTGCAAAGTTGTATAGATAGACGGTATGATGGCTGGGTTCGTTACCGTGTGCATATTGCCCAATGAAACCACTGGCGTTGCCATTGACCTCGCCACTGGTGGCAGTGAGGCTGAAGTTTTCGTCAAGTTTCTTTAAGAAGCCTTTTGTGCCTCCAAAGAGGTCGATGAGTCCTTGCGGGTCTTGCGGCACAAACCACATATACTGCCAAGCATTACCTTCAACGAAGCAAGGTTGTTCGTACGACAAAGGATCGAAGCCTTCCATCCAGTTGCCCTTTTCGTCTTTCGGACGGAAGAAGCCCGTTTCGGGGTCAAAGAGGTTTTTGTAGAACATGCTGCGACGATAGAAACGCTTGTAGTCTTCCGTCTTGCCCAATTTCTTGGCCACCAAAGCCACGCAAGCATCATCAAAAGCCTGCTCCATGGTGATACTGACGCTCTCATCTTGCAAAGTTTGAGGCATGTAACCATATTTTTCCCAAACCTCAAATGGTGAGTTGAAATGGCTCCGGGTGCTACTCTCAACCATGGCTTGATAAGCCGCTTCCACATCGATGCCTGGAATCTCGGCCATGATAGCATCGGCGAGCACAGGGATGGCGTGATTGCCAATCATACAGTAGTTGTCTTGTCCCCAGAGATCCCAAATGGGCAAATAGCCGTAAGTTTGGTGGTGGAGCACCATGTCTCTCACAAACTGCGCAGCAATGTCGGGCGCAATGAGCGTATACAGCGGATGTGCAGCGCGGAAGGTATCCCACAAACTAAATGTGCTGTGATACGTTTGTCCCTTAGGCATCTGCTTGATTTCGAAGTTGGTGTCCATGTAGCGACCGTCGACGTCGCTCATCGTGTTGGGCTGCATCAGCACATGGTAGAGACCCGTGTAGAAGATGGTCTTCTGCTCATCGGAGCCTTCAATGTCAATACGGCTGAGTTCATGCTGCCAAATGTCGTGGGCGGCTTTCACATAGCCGTCAAAATCCCAACTTTGGGCCTCGACCAGCATGTTTTTCCGTGCGCCTTCGTTATCAACAGGCGAGATGGCGACTTTTATCATCAGCTCCCGGCCATCGGCGGGGTCGAATTTCAGTGCCGCTCTCAATGTTCTGCCATTCACCACATCGCTGTTACCGACATTTAGCCCGCCATTCATTAGCAGATGCTGTTTGAACGGCCTTGAGAACTCTGCTCGGAAATACACCTTACGCATCTTGGCCCAACCCGTAACGACACGATAGCCTTCGATGGTGTGGTCGTCAACGAGGCGAATCTGTGCTTGAATCACATCGTACGTGCGGCGTTTGGAGTAATAGGCCTCGCCACGGAAAGTGCCACGGTCGAGGTCGAGGATGACAGTCTGAGGCTGGCTTTCAGGGAAAGTATAACGATGGATGCCCGTTCGTGTGGTAGCCGAGAGCTCCACATTCACGCCACTCTCCTGCAACAATACCTGATAATAACCCGGACAAGCAGATTCTTTATTGTGACTATAATGTTGTCCGAAGTCAGCGGCCTTCAACTGCTCGGGCGTCACTGCGCTGCACAAAGGCATCAGGCTCACGTCGATGAGGTCGGTACAGCCCGTGCCGCTGAGGTGGGTATGGGTAAAGCCATAAATGACATCCTTGTTGTAGTCATAACCCGAGCAAGGATCCCAAGTGACCATTAGCTCTGTCTCTGGACTCAGTTGCGCCATGCCCTGCGGCATCGTGGCGCCAGGGAAAGTGCTGCCGCTCAAGGCCCCTGTCTCGTCAGTCTGCGTTCCGATAAAGGGGTTCACGTATTGGGTGTAGTCGTTGGCGCTTTGGGCGCAGAGGAAGAAAGGCAACAACAAAAATGCTGCCAAAAAGGTCTTGTGTTTTGTCATGATTATTATTCCTTCACCAACTTGATAGTGCGTGTACCAGCCTCACTTGAGATGCGGGCCATATAGACGCCTTTTGCACAGCCGCTGAGGTCCACCTCGGCACGACCTTCGTTTAGCATAGCAGTTGTGATCTTCCTGCCAAACAAGTCGAAAACAGCAATTTCGCCAGAAGCAGTGTTAGTCTCAATGCTGACGAGACCCGAAGTAGGATTAGGGCTGACATTCACGGCAAAGAGAGCAACCTCTTCTATACCATCATCGACATAATTGCCCACCCTTACATCGTCAACATACACGCCATCGGCATTGTTGGACTTTGCCCTGAAAGCGATATAATAAGTGCCCGAGGCAGAGGGTAGTGCATACGATTCTACCGCCCAATCCTCATACGCATTGGAAAAGTTGTCGAGCAGATGCCAGGAATCATCAGAAGAGGTGGCATAGTAAACGGAAAGTTCGTCGACATTAACCCCCAGACTCCGCTGACGATGCTTGAAAGTCAAGTAGGGTTCGGTGACAGCAGTAATGTCCAAAGGTGGAGAGACAAGCCATGACACCTCGCCTAACCAAATAAAGAAAGCTGTGTTGTTGAGGATAAGGTAGCCTGGGTCAATCACCCATTCATCCTCGCCTGATTCAATTTGGTTTTGCCAGCATACAAACTCTTCCGAGGCCTCAAAATCGTCGAAATAAGGCTCGTCATCAGTGACAACAATCACATCACAGAACGTTTTGAACGTCGTGGGGTACGACCACTCCGACTCCATTTCTCCGCCACAATTGGCTTTCACACGAAAGCTATACTCCGTGTTAGGCTCCAACCGCTCCATCAAAAAAGGTTGCGAGGTTGCTTCAACCTGATGACCGTTTATGTCTATTGTCCAACTCTCCTCATAACCCGTAGTCGACCATCCAAGAATGGCTGAATTCGATGTGATTTCAGTGGCACTCAGACCCACTGGACGAGCACACCCCCCAGCTGAGGCAATTTCAATATCATCTAGGAAAACGTAGTAACCTCCATTGCTGTGACCCAGAAAAGACACCTGGAAGGTGGCACTCAGGTCATCCAACGTAAACGAGGCGTCATAGGTATTCGACCAGTCGCTGATGCTGTAATTGGCAAGCTGATGCCAGCTATCGGAGGGCGAGGTGCGATAACTCACCGTGAGCTCGTCGTAGGGAGGATACAAGGCCATCATCGCGTAAGCAAAGCTGAAGGTAGCGCTGTTGCTGCCCGTCAGATCGAAGGTAGGCGATACCAGTCGTGCCTCGTCGCCAGAGGAAGCATTTTGGAAGGCCACCACATTGGAGCCCGTACCTTGCATCACAGCCCAAGTGGCCGAACTCGTCGTCTCCACCGTCCAGCATTCCATCTCTCCCGATTGAAAGTCTTCAATGTAGGACTGTCCTGGTGCGATGGAAATCGTACATTGCGCAACCGCAGTAGCGGCATTAAAGAAGAGAGCCATTAGAATGGCAAATAGTGCTTTTGAGAAGTAGTGTTTGTTTTTCATAGCGCTTTTATTTTTGATATTGAATGATTTACGAGGCAAAGATATGTATTTATGTTTAAGTGTTGACTGTTTAATTAACTACGTTGAAATCTCTGATTCGGCGGAGCCAATCTTCGATTTGTTGAATTGAGCTATTAGCTTTCAGCTATCAGCATTGTAATGACCAAGCTGAAAGCTGACGGCTGATAGCTGATAGCTTATTATCTTCTCCCAAAGTAATACTGTCCCTTCCCTACCGTAGCATTGCCGTATTGGATGGCATTGACGGGACAATGGTGGTAGCAGCCCATACACATCGTGCAGTTGCCGTTCCATTTCGGAAGACCGTCTTCCAAAGTGACATTCTTTAACGGACAGGCTTCCACGCACTTGCCGCAGTGAATGCAGGCTTCTGTGACGCGGTATTTCTTGTCGTTGGTGGCCATTTTGCTGAAGCCAGGGTTGATCAAACGGCTCTTGAACCAAGCCGCGCCGCCTTTTGTCATTTTGGAAAAACTTTCCTTGTTTTGCAGACGCAAAATACAATCGTTCAAAAGCTTATCGGCGGCGGCAATCTTTCTTTGGGCGTTTTCGTCGGTGTCGAGCTTGAAGCCAGGCATGCCGATATAGGTCTCAGGCATCTGCACGCTGAAGCAGGCGTTAAGATTCCAACCCTTTTGCTCCAAGGCCTTGCGGAAGATGTCCTCGGCGAGTCCACATTCGTCGCCACAGGTGCAGGCAAAATAGGTATAAGGCAAGGTCCCTGAGCCCGTCGAAGGGCCGTCTTTAATAGATAACTTTCCAACAAAGTCCATCACCAATTTCGGAGGCCCCCAAGCATATATCGGGAACACGAAGCCGAGGCGTTCGCCTTCGGCCAATTCGTATACATAATTGCCTTCACGAGCTGCTTCGGGGATGAAGACCAATGTGTCGTTGAGACTAGCAGCCAAGGTCTCAGCCACATGGCGGCTGTTGCCGCAACCAGAGAAAAAGAAGATCATAAGTTCTTGTGTTTGATGCCGCAAAAATAGGTAGAATGTTGTACTTTTGCAAACCGAAAAACAGATGCCTCATGCGCAAGGAATCCCTCAACCGTTCCATCCTAAAGCTCGCCATCCCCAACATCATCAGCAACATCACCGTGCCGTTGCTGGGCTTCGTAGACATGATGCTGATGGGCCATCAGGACAGCATCGCCTACATCGGCGCCATCGGCTTGGGTGGCACCATCTTCAGCGTGATGTACTCCATCTTCAGCTTCATGCGAGCGGGCACGACGGGTTTCACGGCACAGGCATACGGAGCCAACGACCGTGCCGAGATGGCCTATTCACTCTATCGCTCATTATGCATTGCTTTGATTGCTACCATCTTGGTATTATCGCTTCAAGGTCCCGTGGAATGGCTCAGCATGAAACTGCTACACGGCAGCGAGGAGGTGTTGGCCTATACCGCCACATATTTCAGAGTGCGCATCTGGGCGGCTCCGGCGGTGCTCTGCCTCTATGCCTTCAACGGCTGGTACATCGGCATGCAAAACACCACCATCCCCATGGTCATCGCCATTCTGACCAATGTGGTCAACATCATTTTGAGCATCATCTTCGTCAACGCCATGGGCATGGGTGTCACGGGGGTGGCCTTGGGCACCGTCATCGCACAATACTGTGGTCTGCTGACGGCTGTCATCTTCCTTTTCACCAAGTTCCGCCACTATCTCGTGCCCATCCGACGCGTGCTTCTGTTGCAAGCCGACAAGCTGAAACGTTTCTTCAAGGTAAATGCCGACTTCATGATCCGAAGCATCTTGTTAGTGTTGAGCATCGCTTTCTTCAACAACCAGTCGGCCAAACTCGGCGACGACATGCTGGCCGTCAACATGATCCTGATGCAGTTCTTCTACATCTTCTCCTATTTCACCGATGGCTTTGCCTATGCAGGCGAGGCTTTGGTAGGCCGTTTCACGGGGGCGCACGATCCCAAGCAACTCCGCCAGACCGTCAAGCTGCTGTTCCTTTGGGGCTTCTTCATCGCATTGCCTTTCACGGTCCTCTATGCGCTCTTCCCTGACTGGTTCATCAGCCTCGTCAGCGACCAACCGAGTATCATCCCCATGGCGCAGCCTTACCATATCTACCTAGCCGCCATCCCGCTCATCACCTTCGCCGCTTTCCTGTGGGACGGTGTCTACATCGGCGCCACGGCAGCCCGTGCCATCCGCAACACCATGCTCATCTCGGCCGTCGGCGTGTTCCTGCCTGCCACCTTGTTATTAATGCCCCGTTTCGGTAACCATGGTCTTTGGATAGCTTTCTTGTTGTTTATGGTTGCCCGAGGACTTTCCATGACTTTAATGGCAAAAAAAGCGGTGTTTGGAACATAATAGACGGACACACACGGTGCGTCCGCACAACAATTCAACAAGTCGAAGATTAAACGAAGTTGATCAACAATTAAACAATTCAACAAACAATAATCCCCATGGAAGAGATCCTAACATTCCTCGACGACGTCCTCCACAACAACAACCGCCCTTGGTTTCAGGAGCACAAGAAACAATACCAAACGGCGCAGGCCAACTTCAACGCCTTGGCCGAGCAGATCATTGCTGGCGTGCAGAAGTTCGATGACAACTGCAAAGGTCTGACCCTGAAAGACTGTACCTATCGTTTCTACCGCGACACGCGTTTCTCACCCGACAAGCGGCCCTACAAGAACCATTTTGGCGTATTCGTCTGTCCCAAAGGCAAGAAATCGATGCTGAGCGGATATTACTTCCACCTGGAGGCCAAGGAGTCGGAATACCTCGGCCACAACATGCTCTGCACGGGGATGTACATGCCCGACACGGCCATGCTGAAGACCATACGCGACGAGATCCTCTTCAACGGCGAGCCCTTGGTAGAGGCCATCGCCAAAGCCAAAGGTTTTGACTTGGACACCAGCCACGCCATGAAACGCGTGCCCAACGGCTATCCCAAGGAGCACCCACAAGCCGAGCTCTTCAAGCAACGCGACTGGCTCCTGGTGCAAGACCTGCCCGACAAACGTCTCTCTGATCCGCACCTCGTCGACTGGGTGCTGAGTGAGTTCGAGAAGACCAAGGACTTCTGCCAATGGCTGAATAGAACCGTTCGGGGTGAATAAAACAGTAGAGACGGTGCATGCACCGTCTCTACAAACAAAAATCCATATTTCTGTAATTCTTACGCCAGTTCAAACTGCTCCAAGAACTTCATGTCGTTCTCGAAGAACAGGCGCAGATCGTTGATGCCGTATTTCAGCATGGCGATGCGTTCCACACCCATGCCGAAGGCGAAGCCGGTGTATTTCTCCGGGTCGATGCCGCTGGCGATGAGGATGTTAGGGTCGCACATGCCACAGCCCAAAATCTCAACCCAACCCGTGTGCTTGCAGATGTTACAGCCCTTACCGCCACAGATGTTGCACGAAATGTCCATCTCAGCCGAGGTCTCGGTGAAGGGAAAATACGAAGGGCGGAAACGCACCTTAGTGCCCTCGCCAAAGAACTCCTGCACGAAGTGGTACAAGGTCTGCTTCAAGTCGGCAAACGACACGTTTTCGTCGATGTAGAGGCCCTCAATCTGGTGGAAAATGCAATGGGCGCGGGCCGAGATGGCCTCGTTGCGGAACACGCGGCCAGGGGCGATGATGCGGATAGGCGGCTGGTGGGTCTCCATAACGCGAACTTGAACGCTCGAGGTATGAGTGCGCAACAACACATCCGAGGCCTTGTTGACATTGGGCTCCTTGCTGATGAAGAAGGTGTCCTGCATGTCGCGGGCGGGATGGTCGAGTGGGAAGTTCAAGGCCGAGAACACGTGGTAGTCATCCTCGATCTCAGGACCTTCGGCGATGGTAAAGCCAAGGTGCGAGAAAATCTCGTTGATGTCGCGGCGCACGATGGACAGCGGGTGACGCGCACCCTTCATGTCGGCGGCGGGCATGCTCATGTCGAAGCCGGCATCGTTGCTATGCAGGCTCTCAAACTTCTGCAGTTGCTCCTCCACCTTGTCCTGCACAACGTTCTTCAGCTCGTTGAGCTTCATGCCCATCTCCTTGCGGAGCTCGGGGGCCACGTTTTTGAAGTCGGCAAACAAGGCAGGAATGATGCCTTTCTTACTCAAGTAAGTAATACGGAAGTTCTCCAAGGCCTCTTTGCTGTCGGCCTGGAAGTCACGCACTTGGGATAATATTTCTTCGATTTTTTCTTTCATTGTTTTAAGCTTTTGGCTTCTGGCTTCTGGCTTCTGGCTTCTGGCCGGTTGAGATGCCAGTAGCCAAAGGCCAAAAGCTAGTAGCCTTATTTTTCAATCGTAACGGAAATGATAGTCACAGGATCAACGGGTACGTCCATGCGTCCGGTCTTGACGGAAGCAATCTTGTCGACAATGTCCAAACCTTCGATAACTTCGCCAAAAACAGTATAGTCGCCATCGAGATGCGGGGTTCCACCCACGGTCCTATAGGCTTGACGCTGACGGGCGCTGAACACTTTGCCCATGCGGCTCTCAAACATGTCCAGAGTCTTATCGTCGTACACCTTGCCTTGCACGATGTAGAACTGCGAACCACTGGAGGCCTTCTGAGGATTCACTTGGTCAGGCTGGCGGGCAGCACAAAGGGCGCCTTTCTTATGGAAGTGGTTGTCCTTGAACTCGGCAGGGACTCTATAACCTGGGTCGAGGCGACCATCGGCATTCTGTCCGCCTTGGATCATGAACTGGTTGATGACGCGGTGGAACGGTGAACCGTTGTACCAGCCTTCGTTCACCAATTTGATGAAGTTGTCGCGGTGTTGTGGCGTGTCGTTATACAATTTGGCCTTTATGGTTCCCATAGTGGTCTTAATGACGACGACGGTTTCCTTCTCATTTGTTTTCTGTGCTTGGCAGGTCAATCCAACCAAAACCAAGGCAGCGATAATCAGTTTCTTCATATTTCTAAGTATTTAAAATTCAAAATTTAAGATTCAACATTCAAAATTCAGCATTCCTCATTCATTCACGATGGAATACGTAACTTCGAGCCTCATTTTCTCACCATTTGTGGCTTCGGGACCGTTGATGACATAACGCGTCGCATTATAGGCAGCACCATTGATGCCCAAACTCAGCCCAAGGTTGTCTTTCTTGCCATCAATCATGTGTTGCAGGTACTCTGTAATGCGGAAACGCACAGCCTGTTTGCTTGAGTTATAAGTGCCGTCAAAAAAACTATTGCCCTCATAATAATCAGGCAAGAGATAGGTGGTAGTGTCAGAACTAAAACCCACAAGCAGGAAATTCTTAGGTTCCTTATAAATTGAGTCTAACTGTGCAAGATCAACTGGCAAAATCAACTCTGCTTCGTTGACCACTAGATGGCAGCCTTCCATGGTATCAGTCCAATGGCTCAAATTGGGGAACAACACCTTAGCCCTCACGCCACCCATGGTTTGCAGATAAAGGGTCGACTGGCCCAAAGCGTCTTGACCATCCATCAGCTGACTCACAAACTCAGGACTACCTTGAGAATAATCGTGGTCGAAATGGTTGAAATAGGTGTCCGATGACGTCACATAATAATTATAGCGCATAGGCTTATCGGGCGTAGCTGCATTATGATAGTAGAGCTGCAACAAGGTATACGTGTTGTTTGTCAGGTTGATGGAACTGATGGCGCCATCGAGACCCACAGGGGAACAAGTCACATAAAGGCCCTTGAAATGCTGTTTAAAACGGTCAGGACGCGAATATGCTGCAGTGTCAAGATTGACCAACTGGTTTCCCAAATCTTGGCTCAGTGGGATGCGGATAATAGGCTGGGTGATGGTGTCGCCACCAATGATGTTCACTTTGGTCTTAGGCCTTGGGGAGAACTGGTACCCGATGGCATGGTCAATACTACTCGTAGCCACCATAGAATGGCTATAATAACTGTTTTCGAACGAAAGCGAATCGGTAAGTTCGTAAGCATGTACCGACTGCATCACCGTGGTGTCGCCATAGTAGCCTACAAGACAAAGTTGCAGGACCAAAGAGTCGACCACCGGGTTGATGCCGAAACTCTGTCCGGCCACTGAAGGACGAAACTGGGTATAAAAGCCCGCTTCGGTATTGCCAAAGACGGGATCGTGCATGGCACCCAACAAGGCATAGGATGCATTGTCTGTCGCCACAGAGTCGAGATAGGAATGACAAATGATTTCGGTAGTATCAGTATGGTAGATGCTAATGAAGCTATCGTCGGAAATAAGGTTATTGCCGATGGTCTCAGGCGATTTCTTGCACGAGGCAAAGGCCATTATGCCAATCATTAACGCCAAGCCAATCCAAGCAGTTGAATGATGTGTTTTCATCAGGTCGAAAATTAATTTGAGGTTCTTCGTGTGAGATAACTCAAAAACGTTGTCCTTATTGTTTTTGGAGAAGAAGGTCGTAGAAATCGTTGCAAGCCTGGGCATAGTGCACCTGCTCTTGATACGATAGCACCGGCTTCTTGACAGTCTGTAGATAGGCCGCAATCTCGGGGTTGAGGTTCTCCGTGCAGACCACGATGCCGTCGGAATAGTCGATAGCAGCCTTGGTCAAGTTCACATAGTTGCCTTCCTTGAAATACTTGAGGTCTTTGGCCGTCATTCCCGGTAGCTTCATCATCTTGTCGAACCCAGGCTTGAAGTCTTCCTTGAAGCCGTCGTCGTAGATGGAGTACACAATCTTCGTCTCATTGAAAAGCGGATTGTCACGAACGTTCATGGCACGCTTGATATAAACAGGCATCAAGGCCGAGATCCAGCCATGACAGTGGATGACATCAGGTGACCAGTTGAGTTTCTTCACCGTCTCGATGACGCCACGCGTGAAGAAAACGCAGCGATAGTCATTGTCGTCGCTAAACACGCCCTTTTCGTCATACATCAAGTACTTCTTCTTCGTAAAGAAATCGTCGTTGTCGATGAAATAAATCTGCATCCTCGCCTTCTGGATGGAAGCCACCTTGATGATGAGCGGGTGGTCCGTGTCGTTGATGATGAGGTTCATGCCCGAGAGGCGAATCACCTCATGAAGTTGGTTGCGGCGCTCGTTGATGACACCATAGCGCGGCATAAAGATGCGGATTTCCTTACCGCTTTCCTGAGTGGCTTGTGGAAGATAGCGACCGATGAGACTCATCGGGGTCTCCGGCAGATAGGGTGCGATTTCCTGATGGACGAACAGTACTCTTGTCTTGCTAGTCATGGGCGTTAGTTTGCTTAGAAACTACAAAATTACGCATTTTTTTTGGAATAACGCAACAAAAAAATCAAATTTATTGATTTACAACTATTTCAACCATGGTCATGGCCAATGGCTTATGGCCCACTATACCCTGGGCTTCATTGCGGACCTGATCCGCAATCTCCTTCAAGGGTGTGGCAACCTTAAGCCATAAACCATCGCCAACAACAATTCAACAATCAACAATTCAACAATCAACAATATTCCCTATCTTTGCAAAATTAAACCGCATAACACCTCAGCCCACTATGGAGTACGAACACTTTGAAAATCAGGAGCATGAATGGGAATCAAACCTCAAAGTCACCGAAGGCGTGGAAGGTCCCATCCAAGTCAACCCGAACGCTTTGGAGCGCATGAAGCGCAACCAGCAGCAGCTGATGCCGCTGGAATGGTATGTCGACGGCATCCTCAAAGGCGACCGCGTGGCGCTCAGCAAAGCCATCACCTTGGTGGAGAGCGCCCTGCCCAAGCATCAGGACTTGGCGCAACAGATCATAGCGTCTTGCCTGCCTTATGCGGGAAAGGCTCTTCGTTTGGGCATCACTGGCGTTCCAGGCGCGGGCAAGAGCACTTTCATCGAGGCCTTGGGCGTGCATCTCTGCAACAAAGGCCAGAAACTGGCGGTGTTGGCCATCGACCCTTCGAGCCAACGCTCCAAGGGTAGTATCTTGGGCGACAAGACCCGCATGGAAACACTTTCGGTCCATCCCAATGCTTACATCCGTCCTTCGGCCTCTGCGGGCACTTTAGGCGGCGTTGCGCGTAAGACAAGGGAAACAATAATCCTTTGTGAAGCAGCGGGTTATGATACGATTTTCGTTGAGACGGTGGGCGTTGGTCAATCAGAGACAGCAGTGCATTCCATGGTGGATTTCTTCCTCCTCATATTAATCAGCGGTGCTGGCGACGAGTTGCAAGGCATCAAACGTGGCATCATGGAGATGGCCGACGGCATCGCGGTGAACAAAGCTGATGGCGACAACGTGATGCGTGCCAACCGTGCTGCCGCCGAATGCAGAAATGCTCTACATTTGTTCCCCTTGCCCGAATCGGGACAAGAAACCAAGGTGCTAACCTGCTCCGCCTTGACGGGTTTCCAAATCGATGAGGTGTGGCAGATGGTTGCCGACCACGTGCAGGCCATCCGCGACAACGGCTATCTTTACAAGAAACGCGCCCAACAAGACGTGCAGATGATGTACGACTCGATGGACAGCGCCTTGAAGAACGATTTCTACCAAAACCAACTCGTTGCCGATCTGCTCCCCTTGGTCGAAGCCGATGTGCGCGGCCAACGCATGAGCGCGTATATTGGGGCGCAGAAACTGCTGGATGCTTATTTTAATATGCTAAAACGGGAATAATCATGTACTGACATACCGCGTGTGTCCACACCTAAACACACACAATGCGTTTGCGTTTCGGACGCATGCGATGCGTCCCTACAGGGACATATTCTTATAATAATCCGCCTTCGCCGCATCCCCATTGAGGGAATACAATTCACTAAGGTTTCGACAGACCTCCTTGCGAACGTTTTCTTGTGCCTCGGTCAGCGGCCCTTCGCCCAGTTTTTCGAGCACGCGTTCGTACTCCGCTATCAATTCCGGTCCTTCTTCGCCGTTCGACTCCATCGTCTTGGCGTTGTTGAAGGCAATCATCCAGTCTCTTAGTGCCATAATTTTCGCTTTTGTTAGCGCAAAAGTAGGAAAAAACCATGGATTCAAAGGAAAAAACAGCATTTATTCTTCTTTTGAACAAGGATGACGGAATAATTACTATCTTTGCGCAAAATCTCGGGCTATGGGACTAACACCACCCCTTGAATCGTCATTGCGGGCTTGACCCGCAATCTCCCGAGCGTATAGGCATCGTCTTCGCGCACGGGAGATGGCGGATGCTTCTCCGCCATGACGACAAAAGGCGCAAGAATTGTTCATCCCAGTCCCGAGTCAAACGAATCTTAGAATTTTAAATTTTAAATCTTTAAATCTGAAATACAAATCGTAATGGACCAAAGAATTGCCATGAACCCCAATCGTCTGGTGCAGTACCTTCAGAAGCCTGCAGCAGAATTCACTCGCGCCGACATCATTCGTTACTGCGAGGAAAATGAAATAGAATTCGTCAACTTCCACTATTGTGGCTGGGACGGCAAGCTGAAGACCCTCAACTTCGTGATCCACAGCGCGGAACACCTTGAGAACATCCTCACCGCCGGCGAGCGCGTCGACGGCTCGAGCCTCTTCCCCTTCATCGAAGCCGGAAAGAGCGACCTCTACGTGGTGCCGAAGTACCGCACGGCCTTCCGCAACCCCTTCACCGAAGTGCCCACGTTGGACATCCTCTGCTCGTTCTACAACCGCGACGGCGAGCCTTTCGAGAGTTCACCTGAACACATCCTCCACAAAGCCCACGAAGCCTTCAAGAAGACCACTGGCCTAAAGATGGAGACCATGGGCGAGCTGGAATATTACATCATCGCCGACGACGAGGAAATCTACGAGGTGCCCGACCAAAAGGGCTACCACGAGAGCGCCCCGTTCAACAAGTTCACCGAATATCGCGTGGAGGCCATGCGCCTCATCGCCCAAGCCGGTGGCCTGATTAAGTATGGTCACTCCGAAGTGGGTAACTTCACCCACGACGGCAAGATCTACGAGCAGAACGAAATCGAGTTCCTGCCCACCAACATCGAGGATGCCGCCGACCAACTCGTGGTGGCCAAGTGGATTATGCGACAATTGGCCTATCAATACGGTGTCACCTTGACCTTCGCTCCGAAGATCACTGTGGGCAAGGCTGGTTCGGGCATGCACGTGCACTGCAAGTTCACGAAGGACGGAAAGAGCGTCATGGTCAACAAGGGCGAACTCAGCGATTACGGCAAGAAAGCCATCGCCGGCTACATGGACGCTGGCACTTCGCTGCCCGCCTTCGGCAACCCCAACCCGCTGTCGTTCCTCCGCCTGGTGCCTCATCAGGAAGCCCCGACCTCGTTGTGCTGGTCCTATTCGAACCGCAGCGCCTTGGTGCGCGTGCCGCTCGGCTGGATCAACAACGGCAAGGACATGGCTGCCAACGCCAACCCGCTTGAGAAGAAGTCGAACAAGGACTTCAGCGAGAAGCAGACCTTCGAAT
>Ga0247610_10001180_pt1 | contig 33161 bp, 29 predicted proteins | sample 174DNAGHGhighgp2_FD_193483 | JGI IMG/M metagenome (GOLD analysis project Ga0247610, IMG submission 193483) | Sheep rumen microbial communities from Palmerston North, Manawatu-Wanganui, New Zealand - 1742 DNA GHGhigh gp2 | ecosystem: Host-associated > Mammals > Digestive system > Stomach > Rumen...
TAGTTAATGAATAAGTATTTTTAGTATAAATTACATCAATTGTTTTATCCTCTGTCATTACTCCAGTTACTACTTCTAAATTTGGCGTATAGCCTGTAATAGTAGGTGATGTAATACTATATTCATCTAAATATTTATATTCACCATAATATTGATTGGCAATTTCATTTCCATAAGAATTAATATATTTAATAGTTAATGAATAAGTATTTTTAGTATAAATTACATCAATTGTTTTATCCTCTGTCATTACTCCAGTTACTACTTCTAAATTTGGCGTATAGCCTGTAATAGTAGGTGATGTAATACTATATTCATCATTAGCCGATAAGGTTTCTTTATATTGATCAGCTAATACATTATTATCTTTATCTAAATAATTAATTACTAAATCATATTTTTCAGATTCAATTTCATAATAGGTAACATCAAAGCGATCGTTTTTAGTAAATTTAAATTCAACATAAGGTATATCTGGCTCATAGCCTTCAATTATAGGACTATCGATATGATATGTTTGTCCTATAACCGCATTAGTATTTCTGTATATAGGGGCTGCGGTAGAGCCATCTTCATACCAGTAATAAATTAAGAAGGTGTCATCTGTCAACGTCCACCAAGCGTATGTGGTAGATGAAATAGTAACAAGCGCGAAAGAAAACAAAAATACACAAATTAATAATTTTAAATATCGTTTCATACTAACACCCCCTAATCCTCATTCTACTTATATTATAATTCATTTTCAAATTTATGTATATTACATAAAATGCTCAAATTTATATTAAAATAGCACAAAAAAGAAGCTAGATAAAAACTAGCTTACTTTTTAGTGATGGAATTCATCATTTTTACAATATTCAACTGTAACAATACTATCTAGAATATTCTTTAAATGGTCTCCCATTCTTTCTAGATTAGATAATATTTCAACATAGTGCTCAGTATTTATAAATGAGCATACACCAGTTTGAACTCTATGAACATGACGTTCACGGAATGCTTCTTCTAGGTTATCAGTTTCATCCTCTAGAGGGATTGTTTCAGATGCTATTTTTACATCCCATTTTTTAACAGCTAAAACGGTATTTTTAACCATAGTTTCAACTGTTGTAAACATTTGTTCTAGATCCTGAGTTCCATCATCTGATAAATGCATATCCTTTTCATATCTATCATGGAAGAACTCAAATAGGTTTGTACAGTGATCACCGACACGTTCAAAATCTTTAATTAAATCTAAATATTTTGAAATTAATGTAGATGATTTTGAATCGATATTTTGAATTGTTAATTTAATTAAATAGTCATGAATTCTCTTATCAAGACAATTAATTGTTCTTTCATATTCTATTCCTGTTTCAATTAACGAATCATCTCTATTAAATGCATATTCCTTTGCTATAACAGAATAATTTTCTACTTCTTCAGCCATATAATCTATTGCCTTTTTAACAAAAGACAATGCTAATTGAGGTGATTTTTTAATTAAGGTATAATCAAGTAATGAATCTTCAATTGATTTTTCTGAAATTTCAGGAATAAGCTTATCGCATAACTTAATAAACGGCTTAATTAATGCCAATAATGCAAATGAATTAATTATGTTAAATCCAATATGACCAAATGAAATAATTAATGGATTATTCATATCATTTGCAAATAATGATTTATCTATTATTTCCATTAATGGATAGAATGCAAATCTAAATATTATTGTAAATACAACAACACCAAATAATTTGATTAGCATATTTGCCATCGCAACCTTCTTTGCGGTCCTTGAGGAACCAAGACAGGCTATGATAGCTGTTATTGTAGTACCTAGGTTCGCACCAAGCATTAAAGCTAGGGCACCTGATAAAGACATTGAACCAGCTGCAAATAAGCCTTGGACGATACCGATTGTTGCAGCACTTGATTGAACAATAATAGTAAATAATATACCAACAAGAACACCAAGCTCTGGGAAGTTAGATAAGTTAGTGAATAATTGATTTATCATATCTGCTTGTGTTTCTTGAATATAATCAAAACTCATATCAATTAAAGCTAGACCTAAGAAAATTAAGCCAAAGCCTAAGATAACAGAACCAGCTTGATTGATTTTTTCTTTTTTAAAGAAGAAAACCATTGAAGCACCAATAAATACTAATGCTACTGCTACTACTGGTTTAATATATGAAGGCATTGCAGCCATTAATAATGGAAGTACTGTACCTCCAATATTAGCTCCAAGTAATACTCCAATTGATTGACCAAAGGTCATTAGTCCCGCACCAACCAAACCAACTGCGATTGCACTTGTTGTAGATGATGATTGAGTAAGCATTGTTACTAAGAAACCTACTACCATACCCATAATTGGAGTACTAGTAGATTTTTGAATAATAACTCTTAGCTTATCTCCTGCTAATTCCTTTAGGCTTGATCCCATCATATGGATACCAAAAAGGAAAATACCAAGACCACCTAATACGAAAAGTATAGCTTGCCAAATTGCATCGAATTCCATTCCAAGAACGGATATAACTGTATTCAGATTCATATATCCTCCAACATTATATATTTTTCATACATCATAATTTTATTATAATAAATAAATTAATACAATTATTTTTTATAAATAAAAATGTAAATCGTTTTCAAAATTGGTACTAGAATTAATCCTCTAATGCCTCTTTTGCAAGCTTATCTACCATTTCATTATAATAATCATTTGCATGACTTTTTACCTTATGGAATACTACCTTTATTTTACTTTTTGCTTCTTTTGCGAATTCTTGATATTTAATTGCGATGGGTGATTTTGCCTTCCACTCGCCTACATACCATTTTTCAATACCGTTATAATCATAATACAAATGTAATTCAGGAATATTATGATTAATTGCATAATTAATTATAAATCCTGCTCCTTTAATTTCTCCTGCAACATTTCTTAATGGAGAATATTCATCTGGAGCGTAACCCTTTTTAAAATGATATTCATTACCATTCATTAATAATACACAACCAAAAGAATATTTATTTGTATTAGAATCAAAAGATCCATCAGTATATGCCATATATGGATAATTATCCTTATTCTTTAATTCTTCCCCTGATATAAATGCCTTTGCTTCTTCTATAGTTTGAAATGATTTATACTTTGGTGCCTTTAAGCCTGAAATGATTTCTTTAGCCTCATCCCAAGATTCTACAATCGTATTAAAATCATCTGTTTTTATTGCATAATATTTTTTCATTAATTTAAACCATTTAGCATAGCTAGTGTAATTTCTGCACTTCTTCTAGCCATTTCTTCTTCAAATTTTAAGTAATCTTCATTTTGTGATGGCTCACCAATTACATCTGAAATATATCTAATAACTAAAAAATCAACTCCAGCCTTAGTTGCAACCTGGGCAATAGCACAGCCTTCCATTTCAGAAGCTAGAGCGCCTAAATCCTTACATTCAGCAATAGTATCATAGCTTGATACAAATTTATCTCCAGATAAAATTAACCCTGATTTATATTCAATATTTAATTTATTCAATGTACTTTTAGCAAGCATAACACACTCAGGATTTACTGGGAAAATCTTAGGCATATGTGGTACCTGTCCATATTCATATCCAAATATTCTAATATCAAAATCATACCACATTAATCCATCTGCAATAATAACATCCTTTGTTTTTACACCCTTTAATCCACCAGCTATACCAGTATTAATAATAAAATCACAACCAAATTCACTAATAAGTAGTGTAGTAGCCATAGCTGCGTTTACTTTTCCAACACCTGATTCTACTAATACTATATCTATATCATTAATGCATCCTTCATAGAATTTATATCCCATAAAATTTGTTTCTTCATATTCATTCATTGCATTTAATAAAATATCCATTTCAATATTCATAGCTGCAATAATACCAATTTTTTCCATTTATATTCTCCTTCCAATCGTTACAGCAATTCTTCCACTTTTAGAATTGCCTCCTATTTCCATTAATTTAATTTTTCCTTTATGTCTAACACTAATTATATCCTCTAATTTAACTATATTACTATTATTTTGGCATAGTATGTGATTAATATATACTAAACCATTTGTAATCATTTCTTGGGCTTCGCTTCTAGACATTTTAAAGCCTTCGGCAATAACTGAATCAAGCCTTAGTGAAGATAAAAAATAAGTTTTAGATTCATATTTTATTATATTATAAACATCATAATTAACTTCTTTTAATTCTATTATAGCTTTACCGACACCTTTAAACTCATTCAATAAAAATGGTGATATTTCTTTAGTTGCTGCAAAATATGCTCCTTGCTCGTTGATTACAATATCACCAATACATTCTCTTTTAATACCTAATGACATTAATGATCCTAATATACTTCTATGATTAATTTCATAATATTTTTTATTATAAATAATTTCATAAATACATATTTTAAAATCAATATTTGTATCTTCATATGGTGTTAATAAATATCTTTTTCTATCACTATTTATTATTCCACCATCGGAATATAAATATAAAGATGGATGCTTTCTAATTAAGGCTTCTAAAATACCTATTTCTGCATCATCTAAAAATCCTAATAGAGTAACTCCACCTTGATATGCTTTATCAATTATAGATTCACATCTTTTTTTAAAATTATCTAAAGATTCCATAATATTCTTCCTAATCTAATATGAGTAGCTCCTGCTTTAATGGCATCCTTATAATCATTTGACATACCCATAGATAAATATGGCATATTAATATTAAAATCCTTTTCTACTCTTTCCTTTAGATATTTTAATGCTTTAAATTGCTTTAGAATATCATCATCTGAATCATTTTTTATAGCCATCATCATAAAACCAATAACATTTATCTTTTTAAATTTTAATACTTCTTCCATAAAACTATTAATCTCTTTATATGGAACACCATTTTTAGATTCTTCCATATTGATAGATACTTCTATAAAACAATCTAATGGCTTTTCTCTTTTTTCTTCAATAATCTTAGCTAGCTTTAAAGAATCTAATGAATGTAGGCAATCAATTTTATTAATAATTGATTCTGCCTTATTTCTTTGTAAGTGGCCAATAAAATGCCATTTAATATCTTTATAATCTTTTAATGATTCATATTTTTCTAAAAAAGCTTCAGTCCTATTTTCTCCATAATCCTTTATTCCATGATTATATAATTCAAGCATAGCTTTAGCATCTACATATTTTGTTGCAGCTACAATCTTGACATTATTTGGTATTTCTTTTACAAATTCATCAATATCTTCTCTTAGCATTATAAACACCATTCTTTCAAAAATAATTATACTATTTATATTAATAAATAGAAAGTATAAATAAAAGAAAAAACTCCCATAATAATAGAAAAAAGGATAGCTAGAAAAAATGCTACCCTTTTTTCATAATTGGGAGAGTTATAGTTTGCTTATGAAAAAGTAATCTATCTTTGTAGGGAGTATAACGATAGATGTCTCTTTTATAAGACACTTATATTATAAACGATTTAAATTATTAGTCAATACCTTTTATACAATTTTTTTAAAAAAATTATGTGAAATTATGTGAATTAAGAATTATTCTTAATTATCTATTTTCTTAAATCCATGGCCTACCATTAGCTTATCTAATTTTTTAGGGATATTAATTGTACCAAAAAAATATATAATTCTTAAAAACAAAAGTGGGATCATATAGATTGGAAAGAAAATAATTAATAATACTTTTATGTATAAATTAGATTTCTGAAATAGATTATTTGTTAGCTCAATATGTCCTTCTACTATACCATCCTTTAAATACGCTTTAAAAACATATCTTCTAAATATATATGAGAATGATAAAGGTAGTTCTAATATATTCGAATCATTAAAATAAATTCTTGATTTTTCATAATCTACAATTTCATATTTATTATGCTCTCTATCAATAATTGAAATAACTGGTGCGAAGAAAATAAATATAGACATTATTATTGTAAATATACCAACTAGCATACCAAATATTCCATTATTTTGCTTTACATTAAATATTCCAGTGTTAGCAAATGTCGTAATTGCTGCTTCTGTTAATACTAAGGCTGTTAGGGCAGTTATAAAATTAATTATTTTTATATCACGATAAAAATGGCCATATTTTGTAACCTTAATTAAGCCATATATAGCAACACCAAGCTCTATAAATGATACTAAAGCTATTAATATACCTAATTCCATACTGAAATTATACATTTCATATTCTTCTACAATAATTAGTCTTGCAGAATATATTGTGTATACAACTCCAGCAATTAATACAAATAAAAATATTAATGTATTTCTAAATTTAAAGCTTCTATTTTTATATTTCAAGCCTAATAAGCATTCTCCCTTTGCTAAAAAGACAAAGGCATTAAATGTTCCTGCAACAAAAAGAAAATAGTTTTTAAATATAAATGCTGCAATTATTTTTGCTATACACATAAATACATTAGTAAATAGTGATAATAAAGCGAATAGCTTAGTTCTTTTTTCATATGGAATACTTCTAAAATATCCTATAATATTCACTTCATCATCACCTCTTTGTATTTAATTATAGCATTTTTAAAATAGAAAATAAATGGTGCTTAGCACCACTTATTCTCTATGCTATCCAATAAATACCATTGGCATCTAATTCGTATGAGTTTTCAGTTGTTTGAGAGATTGTTGATGTTGTATTACCTAATTCAATTACATATCCTGAAGAAATTGATACACTTAATTTAATTACAACCATATTTGAAATCACTAAATACTTATCTTTAGTTAATGATGCTGTAGTTGATTTACCATATTTTGATACACCACCAGAAACCTTTTCACATTCAGAGGTCATTCCCTGTGGACACATTGCTACAATATAGCCTGATTTATATGTATAGCCTTGTTCTGTATCGATACATGAATTACCACCAGATGTTGATATTACAACAGTTTTACCACCATCGATTAGAATTCCACCATATGATGTTGTTGTATTAGAATCTAGGCCATCACCACCTGCATAAACATAGATTTCACCGCCAGTGATTGTAATTCCATATGAGCCTATAGATAGAGTTGAATTAAAGCCATCATCCTTTGAAACTACTTTTATATTTCCACCACTAACATTTATTTTTGTTCCTTCTAATCCTTCATAGCTATTTTCTACAACGATAGTTCCACCTGTTATTTCCAAAATACCATCTGCATGAATACCATCATCATTTGAATATACGGTAATTGTTCCACCATTAATTGTAACATTACCTAAAGGAGTTACTGATGATTCTAATGTTGTATCTGAATTTGCATGTATTGCATCATCATATGATTTTATATAAATTGTTCCACCATTAATTATTATTTCATTATCTGCCTTAATGCCCTTAGTCGAATAATCGCCCTTATCAGTATTACCATCATTCATACCACCCATTCCACCACCTGGTTGACTAAATGCAGTTGTATAATTAGTAAAGCTGAAATTATTACCACTATATGCAATTGTATCGTAATTATCATTAATTGTTAATGATGATGATTTTTTATAATAAGATGAATCTTGTCCTTGAGTTTGAGTACTTGAATATACATAAACATACATCTTATCATAGCCTGTAGGCTTATCTATTTGATAGTAATAATAAGTTCTTCCCATTTGACCTGATACTGTATATGTAGGTGATGTTGAGGCATCCTTCCATACATATTCATTAGTTGAAGAATTGTAATAATAAATTGAATATTTATATGTATTTGATGTTGATCTTACATAATAAATATTATCTGATGTATAAGTTACTTCCTCTGAATATGTTGAATATTTATCAGTATAAATATTAATTATAGGATTATTATTAATAATCACATCATATGCAGCATCCATTCCATCACAGGCTGCATAAATATTTAATACACCATCGTTTATTGTAATAGTACCCTTTTGAGCTCCACTTGATGATAGGCTAGAATTACTTGTTTTTAAGCCATCACCTTGTCTTGCGATTAATGTATAATTTCCTGATTCAATTGTTATTGAATCATTACCCTTAAGTGCATTATCACATACATTAATAGTTAATGTTAATTTCTTAGCATTTAAATCATCCTTTGAATGAATGCCATTATTATTTGCTGAATAAACATAAATTTCACCAGTACCCTTTAATTCTAGGTCACCTAATACATAGATTGCAGCTGATATATCAGTTGAGGCTTCATCTACTAATTCTCTATTATCTCTAATTGTATTAGTAGTTGTAGCTTCAGCCTTAATACTAGTATTACCTGCAGTATTTATATATAAAGGACATGAATCACTAGAATTAATTTCTACATTATTTAATACTATATCAACATCATATTCTGAATTAATAATAATTCCACCATAATATGTTCCATCTAAAGATAAAGATAGGACATCTGTAGTATCAATAGTTAAAATATTATTTTCATATGTATATGTAAATGAGCTTGTTGTAGCATAACCATTTAAAATATAAGTATTTGAATTATTTTCAGAAATAATTGAAAATGAATCATCAGTTTCTGGTGCTTCACTTAATAATTTAGCTTCTACTGTTATTGTTAAATCTGATGATATTTTAGTGATTCTATACCCATTTTCTACACCAGTATCAGCTGGTGTTTTTAAATTCTTATATGTGCCTAAAATACTAATACATGTATTATCAATATAATAGCCTTCATCTGCAACAACTATAAAATTAATTTGACCATTTCCATCAGTTAAAACTGTGCCTAATGCTGAATCTTTAGCAACCGCCTTAGTTGTAAGTGTACCTTCACCTGACATATCCTGTGTATCATATACATAAACCTTGCAATTAGTTAATTCAAATGTTGATACAAAGCCCTCTTCATCTTCTGATTCTTCAGTAATTGCTTTAGTAGTAATCGTAATAGTTAAATCAGATGATACCTTTGTAATTCTATATCCATTTTCTACACCTGTATCAGCAGATCCTTTTAAATTAGTATAACCATCTATAGGAGTTATTGTAAGATTTTCAAGCTCATAACCATCTTCAAATACTAGCTTGAAATTAATTTGACCAGAGCCATCTCCAATTTCTTCTCCAGTAGTTCCGTCTTTAGATTTTGCAGTTAAGGCTTCTATTCCTTTTCCTGTCATATCCTTTGTATCATATACTAGTACTTTAACATTTGAATCTATAACAAATGTAGCAGTGTATGCTTCAGCTACATTAACATTTTCACTTGAATCACTTGTAGTAGATGTTGTAGTATTATCATTTACATTTTCATTAGATGTAATACTAGAATCATCTACTGTTGTTGTAATACTATTATCTTCAATTGTAGTTTCTAAAGTTGTATTATTTGTTTCATTTTCACTTATAACATTATCGCTACTAATCGTATTATTTGAAGTATTAATATTACAGCTAGTAAATAATGCCATACATGAAATTATTCCACTTATAAATAATATTTTTCTTTTAAGTCCCTTCTTCATATTCAACGCCTCTTTTCACTTTTATGTCTTAAATATAAATTAGCAACCTAAATTGAAACTAAAGATTATTTAAAAAGAAAAAAAATCTTGCGTTTAGCAAGACTTTTATTAAATATTATCCTTATATGCAATTACTTCTATTTCGATTAAAGCATCCTTAGGTAATTTAGATACCTCAACACAGCTTCTAGCAGGATTTGTTCTAAAATATGTGGCATAAATTTCATTTACTTTAGCAAAATCTGCCATATTTTTAATAAATACTGTAGTTTTAATTACATTATCTAAATGACTACCTGATGCCTTTAATATTTCAGATATATTTTGACATACTTGTTTAGTTTGTCCTTCAATATCATTTGCTGTAATTACACCTGTTTCTGGTTGAATTGCAATTTGGCCTGATGTGTAAACAATATTATTAATAACAATTGCTTGACTATATGGGCCTATCGCTTGTGGTGCCTTCTTAGTTGATACTATTTCTTTTTTCATGCTAATACAATACCTCCGCTATAGCTTTGTTTTTCTTTTTTATATAACTTAAATAGATAAATAAAACCAATAAATAATCCTACAAAGAATTGACTAGGTAATGAATTTAATATTTTCATCCAAATCCATTCTTCTGTAGCAATATGATAAGCTATACCACCATTTAATAAAATCCTTAAATCTTGTCCAAATGCGAATAACCATTTAGATCCAACATATACAATTGGATATGCTAATAATGACTTTTTTCTAAATACTAGCTTTATTCCTACCATAAATAAATAGCACATTGCTAATCCAATATAAATATTGATTAAATAATTAAAGCTAAATGGCATTCCTTGAATCATAAATGATATTTCTTGAACGATTCCAAATAAGAAAAATAATATAAAGCTTGAAATATAACTTAATGATAAAACTATTACAAATAATGTAATTGTTACAAAATCAATATTTGAATTAAGTGATGTAAATCTAAAGAATATCAATAATATAAATGTTGATATAAATAAAACCATCTCTTTATATAATTTCAAAAATATCACTTCCTTTTATGTATTTTCAATTATATATTAATAAATCCATGCATTTTTTACAATAGTTAATTCTTTTAAATTATCTTCTGTTGTATCTAATTTTTTATCAGCACCTGCTGGAGTAAAATTGTTAAGTGTATAATTTGAATATTGATTATTGAATAAAATTAATAAATTTGTAGAATCAAGTAATTTAACATCATCTTTAGTTGCCTCAGCAAAATAATAAGTTACTCCTTGGTCATATGTAGTATATTCAAATTTAACATTATTAAAATAAGCGTCATATGCTTCTAAGCATTCCTTAACACTCTTTTCTCCATCATATAAAATATCAAATTCAGCAACTATTTCACCTGGTAAATAATATGAGTAATGATATTCGTCCTCACCAGTTTTAGTTGTATCAGGGTTAGCTATTTTTAATTTAAAATAATCTCTACCTAATTCATAATTCTTTTTATTTTCTTCTTTTGTAAAATCTTCATATTTTCCAAAATTTAAATTTGAAGTTACCTCTCCATTATTTTTGTTACAACTTGCAAGAGCTAAAACTGCTACTGCACCTAAAATTAAAAATCCTTTTTTCATTATAAAATACCTCTTTCCTATTTTCCTTCATTTATTTTTTCTATTATTCTTGCTAAATCAAGGGCATCTACTGAATAATAGTCAGCTCCAATTGAATTAGCTATATCTTGTGTTAATACAGCACCACCAACAATTATTTTAGATTCACAATTAATTTCTCTTAAAGCTTTAATTGTATCTTCCATTGATATAACTGTTGTAGTCATTAATGCTGATAGACCAATTGCTAGTGGATGATATTTTTTATATGCATCAACAATTACCTCAATTGGAGTATCCTTTCCTAAATCAATTACCTCATATCCATATGATTCAAGAACTACCTTACAAATATTTTTACCAATATCATGAACATCGCCTTTTACTGTTGCCATGATTATAGTAGCCTTTGCATTTCCTGATTTAGGGAATTTTTTTGATATTACGCCAAAAGCAACCTTTGCAGCTTCAGCAGCTGATATCAATTGTGGTAAATACATTTTGCCCTTATCATATAAATCTCCAACTTCTTTTAAGGCTTGGATTAAAATTTCATTAACTACATATAAAGGCTCATGTACTTCTAATTCCTTATTCGTTAATGCTTCACATTCATTATTTAAGCCCCTAATTACAGCAGTCTTTAAATCCATTTCTTGACTCTTTTTAGGAGCACTTGCATCCTCTGAATCATTATATTTATCAATATATGTAATTGAATTATTATCAATATTTAACAATACATTATATGCATCAATAGCTTCTATCATTTCACTATCTAATGGATTAATAATAGGCATATTTAATCCTGCATACATAGCCATTGTTAAGAATGTTTTATTCAATAAAATTCTTCTTGGAAGTCCAAATGATACATTTGATACACCAAGGGCTGTTTTAACTCCTAATTGTCTAACTAAGGTTAAGCCTCTTAATGTTTCTTTAACTAATGCTTGTTCAGCACTTGCTGTTAATACTAATGTATCAATCATTATTCTTTCTTTAGGAATTCCATATTTCGCTGCTTCATTAATTATTCTTTTTGCAATTTCTAATCTTTCTTCTGCAGTTTTAGGAACTCCATTTTCATCAAGAGCTAAGCCCAAAACTACAGCTCCATATTTTTTAGCAATTGGGAATACTCTATCCATTACTGCTTGTTCACCATTTACAGAATTGATCAGTGGAATACCATTATAATATCTACAAGCTACTTCCATCGCATCCTTATTAGATGTATCAATTTGAATTGGTGTATCTACATATTCTTGAACCTTTACTAGGGCATCCTTTAAAACCTTTACCTCATCAAGCTTTGGTACACCAACATTTAAATCTAGTATTCTAGCACCTGCATCAACCTGCTTTAAAGCTTCTCCTACTAGGTAATCATAATCTCCATCAATTAGCTTTTGTTTTAGCTTCTTCTTACCAGTAGGATTCATTCTTTCTCCACAAATAACTACATTTTCAATTTCAGTTAAAACAGTAGCTGAATTAATCATTGTTTTATATTGATTATTCTTCTTATTAATTTTACATCTATTATATTTAGATATTTCTTTTATAAATTCAGGATTAGTACCGCAGCATCCACCAACGATTGATACGCCAAGCTCTACATATTTTTTAATATATTCATCATATTCTTCAATTGTTAAATCATAATAAGTTTTACCATCTTTTAATTTTGGTAAACCTCTATTTGGTTGAATTAGAATTGGTGTATGACTACAATTTATAATTCTTGCTATAACATTATATAATTCCTTAGGACCTAAACCACAGTTAACACCTAAAGCGTCTACTCCAAGTCCCTCTAAAGTATTAACCATAATTTCAGGAGTTGATCCAGTTAATGTTCTTTCAGTTTTATCAAATGTCATTGTTGCAAACAATAATTTATCAGGAGCATTTTCTTTAACTGCAAGTATTGCAGCCTTAATTTCATATAAATCAGAAAATGTTTCTAATATAAATCCATCTACATAATCTTTAGCTATTAATACTATTTCTTTAAAAGCCTCGTATGCTTCATCAAAAGATAACATGCCAATAGGCTTTAGCATAGCTCCTGTAGGACCTATATCAAACATTACTTTCTTTCCTACTGATTTAGCATTATTAATAGCCGCAATAGCTATATCCTTAATAGAATATTCTCCATGATATTTTATACTATTTAATCCAAAGGTATTTGTCGTAATAAAATCTGCATATCTATATTCATTATGAATTTCTTTTATTACCTCAGGCTTTAAGATATTATATTCCATGCATAAATTAGTATCTAAGCCTCTTTTTTCAATTTCGGAACCAAATCCTCCATCGAAAATCATAACTCTATCTAGTTGTAACATTTTCTTCCCTCCTTTAGATATTTACATTTCTTTTGTAATACACAGCCCATACAGCTTTTCTTTTTATTATTATTTTTAGCAACAATTCCAAACATTGATTTTTCTGGTAGCATCATACCAGATTCAAATACTTGAATTCCTATTTTATCTAATCTAATAAATTTTTTTAATATAGTTAAATCAGATACACTAGATCCACCATATCCTGGACAAAATCTATATGATAGGTCATCACCTAAATTATTATATTCATAATTATCAGCTAAATATTCTAAATATGCCGCCGCGCATGAATTGAATATTACCATATATGGCATATCTATTTTTGATAATAAGCTTATTCTTTTATCTACCATTACTCCAAGCGTCGTTGCGACTATATAATATGAATCAGCTCCACTTAAAAAGCTTAAATATGGTTCTTTATCCAATACATCAATAATATTACTATATTCAACATAGATGTATTTAAATGCTGATATTTCCTCAAGCTCCTTTAATGCTTTAATTACAGATTTTTCTATATATTCATCCTTATTATCATTTTTATAACCTATATATTGATAACAAAGATTAATTAAATCAGAATAATTCCTTAAAGACATGTTCTAATCTCTTATATATTTCATCAGCAGTTTTAGCATTATTCATAATATAAATATGAATTCCAGGAGCTCCTTTAGCAATTAAATCCATAATTTGATATACTGCATAATTAATACCAATTTCTTTGAATATTTTAGGATTATCCTTATAATATTCAAGCATATTTCTATATTCAAGTGGAATTGTTAAACCACACATTTCCTTGGTTCTTTTAATACTTGAAGGGAAAATTAAAGGCATTACACCAGGAATAATAGGTTTTGTAATACCCATTTTTCTTGCTTCACTAACTAATCTATAATAATATTCATTATCATAAAAGATTTGAGTGATAAAGAATTCTGCTCCCATATCTTGTTTTTCCTTCATATGAATTAAGTCTTCCTTTAATGAATCACATTCATTATGTCCTTCTGGGTAGCAAGCTCCTGCAAAGGATAAATCACTATATAATTTAATAAATTGCATTAAATCAGTTGCGTGCTTAAATGTTTTACAATATTCAGCTTCAAAATCCAAAGGCTTATCTCCTCTTAAGGCTAGAATATTTTCAATATTTTTTTCTTTTAATGACTTAATTGCATTTCTAATGTCTTCTTCATTTGATGGACCACCTGTTAAATGGGCAAGTGGCTCAATACCTAATTCCTTTATATAGCCTGCAATTTCAGTATTATTTTTTCTATTAGTTCCATTAGCTCCACAAGTAACTGAAATAAAATCAGGATTATATTGCTTTAATGAATTAATAGTTTCGTATAATTTATCAATTTCTTCATCATATTTTTTAGGTGGGAATACCTCAAATGATAAAGTTCTTTTTGTTTCTAATATTTTAGATATTTTCATAATAACAACCCATTTCTCCTATAATTATTTTTAATTATAATCCTTTTTGCTATAGTTTAAAAATATTAATAAATAGATGTTTGATATAGTTTAAAGATATAACTAGATGTATTTCCTTAACGATTGAATATAAAATAATGCCATATCTGATAAAATGATATTTTTATGTGTGATAACTATAATATCCATATAATCGTCAACATCTAATGGTATACCAATAATACCGCTATTTAAATCCTTATCTAATACACCTGATGATATTGTATATCCATTAATTGCTATTGCTAAATTGAATAATGTAGCTCTATCTCTAACCCTTATATTTTTACTTTTTTTAATTTGCGATAATATTTCTTCTGAAAAATAGAATGAATTATTATCTCCTTGTTCAAAAGATAGATAAGGATAATCCTTTAAATCCTCTAATGTTACACTATTTTTCATTGCTAAAGGATTATTACTAGATGTAAAAATATGAGGTTTTGCTCTAAAAAGTAATTTATATTCTAAATTATTTTCCTCTAATAATTTTAAAATAATATTTTTATTATAATCATTAATATATAATATTCCTACTTCACTTTTTAGCTTACATACATCATCAATTATTTCATATGTTTTAGTTTCTCTTATTGAAAAATCATATGTATTTGAATCAAATTTTTTAATTAAATCAGCAAATGCGTTTACTGCGAAGGAATAATGCTGGCAAGATATAGAAAAAAGGATTTTAGGGGCCTTTGACTTATATCTTTCATCTAAAAGATTAGATTGCTCTAATACCTGTCTAGCATAACCTAAAAATACTTCTCCATCTTGTGATACGATTATACCCTTATTCGTTCTTGTAAATATGGTGATATTATATTCATTTTCAATTTCATGAATTTGATTTGTAAGTGATGGTTGAGAAATAAATAATTTATTAGCCGCTTTTGAAATACTTCCTTCTTCAGCTACAGTAATTACATATTTTAATTGTTGTAATGTCATATAAGCCTCCCATAGTTTTAAACTATACCAATTATAGCATTAAAAAAAAAGACAATCAATTAAGATTGTCTATAATTGTTATTACACCTTTAATTTTACTTTTATCAAAGCTTCTTTCTTTTCCGTCTTTATATTCTTCTATACATAAAAGCCAAATACCAACAGTGTCTACGTCAGGTGCATATTCTACATACCACATAATATTTAAATAATATGTTGATTTAGTTGTAGTTACTGTATAATCCATATAATATTGTGTTATTTTTTCATTTTTATCTCTGCTTTTATTTGTTTCTAAATTATTACAAATAATTGCTTCATGTGTTCCTTGATAGAAATTAAGTAAATTATCTATTTCTGGTTTTATATCTTCAGTGCTTTTTGCTTCATTTGAAAACATTTTAATAAGCTCTTCTTTATCTTTATTCTCAATTGTATCAATTAATTTTAAAAGATTTTCTCTTGCAATCGCTCCATCAGTTTTAAATAAAGAACAGCTACATATTAAAAAAAGAAATGAAAATGAAAAAATAAATACAATCTTCTTTAAAATATTCATATAATACTCCCAATAAACTATTATTATAATAACATTCTCCAAAATAAAAATCTATCCCGAAAGATAGATTTTTAAAAATTAATCAAGTTTTGGAAGCATTCCAATATATTCAGATTCGTTAGAATTCTTCTTTGGTGTTTCCTTTTGGCTCATAGCAACCATTGATTTAGCCTTATTAGGTGATGTAATTGTACCTGCACCTGAAACACAGCCCATAGGACAAGCCATACCTTCTAGTAAATATCCATCATATTTACCTTCAACTGCTTCCTTTAGCATCTTACGGCAGTTATCTAGGCCTTGAGCAGCAAAAACCTTTACTTCTCTATCTGGAGCAATTTTAGCACATGCATTAACTACTGCTTGAGCAACACCGCCCATTACTGCAAAGCCTCTACCATCTGCAGTTGTTTCATTCTTTAATTCAGCTTGCTTTAATTTTGCAAAATCAACATTCTTAGCCATAAACATACCATTTAATTCTTCAAATGTTAATACAAAATCTACATCTGATCTTACTGATTCTCTTGATGCCTCAAGCTTCTTTGCAGCACAAGGTCCTACAAAGACAATCTTGCATTCGGGATGCATCTTCTTAACTAATCTTGCTGTATATACCATTGGTGTTAATGCCATTGATATATTTTCTTTATGCTCAGGATATTCCATCTTAGCCATAACACTCCATGCAGGACAGCATGATGTTGCCATAAATTTAAGCTTATCAGGAACATTCTTTAAATAATCCTCAGCTTCTTCAATAGTACATAAATCAGCACCAATAGATACTTCATATACTCCTGCAAAGCCAAGCTTTGAGAATGCATCTTCCATTGTTTTTAAATTAACCTTAGGACCAAATTGACCCATAATTGCAGGTGCAACTATAGCGTAGATTGGTTGACTAGATTTAATAGTTTGGATAACTTGGAATATTTGTGATTTATCAGCAATTGCACCAAAAGGACAATTAACCATACACATACCACATTTAACGCACTTATCATAATTGATAACTGCTTTTCCCTTTTCATCAGATTCAATTGCGTGCATACCACATGCTGCAGCACATGGACGTTCTCTATGAATAATTGCATGATATGGACATGCATTTAAGCATCTACCACATTTAATACATTTATCCTGATCAATAACTGACTTTCCGTTAATAGTTGTAATAGCTTCCTTAGGACATACATTTTGACATGGATGGGCAAGACAGCCTTCACAAGCATTAGTAATAAAATATGATTCTGTAGGACATGCATTACATGCGAAATCAATAATATTAATTAAAGGAGCTTCATAAAATCTTTCAGTCTTAACAGCTTCTTCAATTCCCTTTGAAATTGGCTCATTATTATTTTCTCCTCTAAATGGAAGACCGATAGCTAATCTAATTCTTTCTCCTACTATCGCTCTTTCAAGGAATATAGAGCTTCTTCCTACAGATTTTTCACAAATCTTATATGGTAAGTATTCAATTCTTTTATAATCTCCACCTTCGTATGCAAGGCGAGCTACCTCCTCGAATACCTTTCTTCTTATTTTGTTTATCTTTGCATATTGGTCAAGCATAATTTTTCCCCCTTGATTTTTATGACTTAAACATTTTAACTTAAATATATATTTAAATCAAGCATTTATTTATCTTCTGAATCTTTATTTTCAGTAATATCGCTTTCAAAATACTTTTTTACTGATTCTCCGATAGTTTTATCAATGGTTTCATTGATTTTATTCATAGATTCAACTAATCTATTAATCTTAGCCATATTTTCATTATAATTTTTCTTTAATACCTTTCTCTTTTTGAAAATACTACCCTCTACTAGCTCAGGAGGTGTCATATTAAAGAAATCAACGCATTTATCACTAAATACTATAATACTTTCTACAAACTCTAATTTATTATTTAATAAAAATACAAATCTTTCGTATTGATTAAGTGCTCTAATTAGATTCGATGAAAACTCAGTTAAATAATGCTCTAAGCCTAGCTTCTTAGTTAATTCGACATTTATTCTTGCAACTAAATTAACATTTTCCTTATAAACAATCATTCTTTCATTAATCTTTTGATTTTCTATTTTTAATTCTTCTTCAGTCATAATACTACCTCAAAATATAATTAATATCATCTAATGTAAATCCTGTTATAGATGAATCATCCTTTGCTATAACTCTATCTACTAAATCCTTTTTAATATTTTGTAGTTCAATTACCCTTTGCTCAATAGATTCCTCACATACAACCTTTATGACCTCAACAGTTCTCTTTTGACCAATTCTGTGGGCTCTATCTGTAGCTTGATTTTCAGCACTTACATTCCACCAAGGATCCATATGAATTACAGTATCAGCACCAACTAGATTTAATCCAGTTCCTCCAGCTTTAAGTGATATTAAGAAAACCTTAATCTTTTCATTTTCATTAAATTCGTTTACTAAATCTAATCTTACCTTTGAATCAGTATCGCCAGTAATTTTAAAATATTTAATATCCTTATTATTTAAATTAACCTCAATAATATTTAATGCTTGAACAAAGCTTGAAAATATCAATATACGATGTCCATTAGATATATATTCATCAATTAATCCTAATATCTCATCAGTTTTTCCCGAACCACCTTCATAGTTTTCTAAATATGTTGATGGATCAACACATATTTGTCTTAATCTAGTAATATATGGTAGCATTTCAAATGCACCATTACCTACCTCCATTGCCTTATTAGCTTCTAACTTATATGCATCATATAGCTTACGCTGTGTATTTGTCATATCAACAGAAATAATACGCTCAAGCTTTGGTGGTAAATCCTTTAATACATCTTCCTTTTTTCTTCTTAAAATAAATGGAGTAACCTTTATTTTAACCTTATCTACATATGAATCACTTGCCATATATTTAGATTTAAAAATATCTACACTTTCTAAATAGTCTGGCATAATAAAATCAAATATACTCCATAAATCAATTATATTATTTTCAATTGGAGTACCAGTTAAGGCAAATTTATGTATACCATTTAATTGCTTAACACTCTTTGTTTTATTTGCAGATACATTTTTAATATATTGAGCCTCATCTAAGATAATATAATTGAAATTAATATTTGATAAATAATCTAAATCATTGCTTAGGGTATTATATGCAATGATATATATAATCTTTTTATTACCGATTTTATTTTCAATATTATGTCTAGAATTTTGATTTCCAATAATACAAACAACTTCAGTTTTTCCATCAAATTTTTCAAATTCATTTAGCCAGTTAAATACTAAGCTTTTAGGACAAACAACTAAGCTTGGTAGTTCAGTTTCATCACTTAATAATAATGTGATAATCTCTAATGTTTTACCAAGTCCCATATCATCTGCTAAAATACCACCTAAATTATATTTAGATAATATTTTTAAGAAATTAAATCCTTCTACCTGATAATCTCTTAATTTACCATTAATCTTAGGTAAATTGTAATTAGCTGTCTTAAATCTAGTAATTTCATTAATCATGTTAGATACATATTCATCTATATCACAATTATTTTGATGGCTTAAAGCTTTAATAACCTGATATGTAGGTATTTGTTTTTTAGTTAAGATATGCTTAATATCTAGCTTTAAATCTGTTACTGTATCATAAAATTCAGTAGCTTCTACATTGTTAATATCTACTATTCTATCGTCCTTTAATAATACATATTTCTTTCTTTTTTTAATTGATGATAATATTTGATATAATTCTTCTTCAGTGTATATAGAATCCTCTAAAAATGCATTTACAATAGTATTACTATAGATAATTCTAATATTTGATAAAGTAATTTTAGATATTGTTTTATTCTTTAATGAATCTGATAAGAATACATTACATAATTTTCTTAATTCAGAAAAATCCATAATTAAGAAATTATAAATATCATCCTCATTAATTATTTTATTATCTTTAAATCCTAATTTATTAATATAATTAGAAAATGCGTCCATTTTAGCCTTATCAGCTATATTCATTTCTAATACTTCTTCATTCTCTTTATAAATTTTAGGGTTAATAATTATTGCCTTACCATCGAAATCAAAATAGGCATCAATTATAAGCATAGATAATTTAAAATCTTCTTTTAATTCATCAGAAACAACAATTTCATTTGAAAATCTAGAGTAAATATCATTTTTAAATTTATCTAATACTAATGATACATCCATATCATTGTTCTTTATTAGGAATTCATATAAGTTAATATTACTACTACCAGTTATGATTTTATCAATTGTATTATCAATATCATTTAAATAATATATATTTTTAGATGTAAAAATAGAATTTTTATATTCAATATTTGATTTTAAAATATATTTTGAATCAATGCTAGATTCAAAATTAATTTCCTTTAAAGTTACATGATATTCTTTATTATTAATAGAAATATAAGAATCCTTATATATTTCAAATAATTTTTCAATAACTATTTCATTAATTGGAAAATTTCTTGGATTTTCATATCTTGAATATTCAGTTTTACCTTCAATTAATAATAATAGATCTATTAATTCCTTAGACTTATCATCAAAATTGTTAATATAGTGATAAAATTCTAAATTTTTACCATATTTATAATTCTTATGCTCTCTGATTAAATCTAATAATTCAGGTAAGCTCTTAACAACATAAAACTTGTCTCTACCTATTTTTAATTCCATTGTTAATTCATTTTCATTAGAATAATCATCATCAAAATGATAAAAATGGATTTCTGGTTTTAGTGTTACTAATCCATTATCAGTATATGATTCGTAATTTAATAATTCATTTAATTCGTTTATTTTTTCATTATAGATTTGTATTAATTGAAGCTTATTCTTTTCATCAATTTCTTTCTTACATTTATTATATTCTTCAATGAAGCCATCGTTACTAAATAATTTATTAATAATAATCTGAATTGAATTATCTTTTTCATCAATACAAATCTTACCATTTTCAACACGATATACTTTTCTATTTAATAAAGTAATTGCGAGTAAAAAATCATCAGATAAATATAATGATACCTTAGATTTTATATTAGTACCAATGTAATTCTCTTCAATTTTTATTGTATATTTCATATCTACATATTTGAAAAATGATTCAAAATCAAAATTATTAATTACAAAATATGAATTATTTTCGCTTAATAATTTTATTACATATGATGTATCTTCTATTTGGTTTAATAGGGATATAATTAATTTTTTATTATTTTTAGTTGTATATTCATATAAAGAATATAATGCAATAACTAATTCTTTTTTATAATTTAAAAAATTATCAAAATTATTATTAATATATTCTATAGCAACATTTGTATTTTTAAATGACCTTAGTATTTCTAATTGTGTTTTTATATCAAAACAAGATATATCTTCAATTGATAAATCCAGATCTAATCCTAATTCTTTATATATTTTTATCTTAGTTGTAACATTCGCATTTTTTAGTAGATTTTTAGCCAAAGTATTAATATCATAATTGTAATTAAAATTATTTGCACAATGCTCTAAAAATAAATCTATTATCTCTTCAGTAGCGTCAACTAATGATGATAATTTAACTAATAATTTATTAAATACCTTTAATTCATATTGATTAGTTAATAAATATTTTAAGGCAAAATAATAATCCTCTGAAAGAATTTTATATATAAATAAATCCTTTTTATTTAAATAGAAATTATAATTAGATTCATCTATTAATCTTTTACCTCTAATTGCTTTTTCTCTAATTTCATGATATGTTTTATTATCTTTATATTTATAGCTTACTTGAGATAATAAAAGATTTAATCTTGAATTATATGCTAAAAGCTCTATTAATACTTCAATACTATATCTTCTTTTATTCAATTCATAAAAATCTAATAGTTCTTCAACATCGTCAATTGTTTTAATTGCATCCTTAATTGATAATACCATTAAAATTTGATCTGGATATGTATTACTTTGTTTTAAGTCTGATAAAATAGATGATAATTTTTCATTGCTTGGAATTTTATTGTCACTAATTAATTCATTCATTATATTTGAAATAACTATTAATATAGCAATGACATGCTTACAATTTTTTTCTACAGGGCATGAGCATGCAGAAACAAAATGACCTCTATCGTATGTTATATTTTGAGTGTAGTTTTTAGAATTATTACCTTGAACCTTACCAACGATTGTATTTCCTACTAAATAAAAGTTTTTAACATTACCAAAATTAGCATATTCTACTCCACGATTAAAATAATCATATTTAAAGAAGCTTTCGTACTTCTTTTGTAAAAGATTCGAAGCTAGCTTTTCATCGATAAATTGAAAAGAAAATTGATCTTGGTTAGATTCTATTTTATTTTTATATTTAATTTTATATTTTCCATCAGTTTCGTTAAGGATTAGGCCAATGCCATAGTCCATGCTGAATACAAAATTATAATCCATGATTTTTCTCCTCAATTATTAGATTTTTATATAAATCATCTTTATGAAGCTTGATATATTTAAATACTATTTCTTCTGTAGTAGGATGAAGCTTATATTTAATGTTAAATAAATATTTTAATGCTAAATATGCAAATGAATATGCATCTATTTCAATGTCATAATCTAAATACATATCAGTATTATAATTATCCATTTCATATTTCCATTTTTTAGATAAATTATCATTATTATTTTTGATATATAAATCCTGGTAATAATGTCTTAATTCATGAATAGCTAAATAAATTAGTTTATTATTTTCTAGCTTTTTATTTAAATGTATAATTCCATTATTATAAAAACAAGAATTAATGGCATTATATTCTATTATTGGTTCTTTAATTTGTAAAAAGTCACATACCTTTTTTATTATTTTTTTAATATTCATATAACAAAAAACACGAAATAATTCGTATTTAATGTACAATTACAAGTAGGTATTATTATTATATAATAAAACAAATAAAACAGCAAATATTTGCTGTCTATTTATTAATTATTTACTTTTGAAAAAGTGATGTAAATGTTCCTGGAATTCTTGATTGAATTGTTATCATATCATCCTTAAATGGATGCTTAAAAGAAAGCTTAGATGCATGAAGCATTAATCTTTTAAATTGTCCTCTTTCATCATATTTATCATCACCACAAATTGGGTTACCTAAATGATTTAGGACAACTCTAATTTGGTTCTTTCTTCCTGTATCAATTAATACTCTAAGTAGTGAGAGACCATTTTTTTCATTTAAAACCTCATAATGAGTAATTGATTTTTGACCATCCTTATTTGATACATATACCATATTATTTTCATCCTCTAATAAATTACAGATGATTGTATCAGATTTTTTTGGTAATTTACCTTTTACTACTGCAAAATATTCTCTAGTTTCTACAAAATCATTCCAGTTTAATCTTAATTTAGACTGAATTACAGGTGATTTTGCAAAAACCAATACGCCAGATGTTTCCTTATCTATTCTATGGATTACAAATGGTCTATTTGTTTTAGACTCCTGTTGCATATAGGCTAGGACATATGAGAATGCAGATTCGTTATCCTTGTCGCTTTCTACCGAAAGTAGACCTGCAGGCTTATTGATTGCGAAAAAGTCATCATCCTCATAAATTATATCAATCTTAGGTAATCTTTTAGGCTTTGTCCTTTGTCCTCTTGGATTATCAGTTATTGGGTGCTTTGATATTTTTACTTCATCTTCCTTTGCTAGAGAAAAATTATATTGGCTTACAACACTACCATTAACTAATACCTGATGATTAGATAATAAATTTTTAACATTATTTCTAGATGTATTTAATTTTTCTAATAAAAATGTTAAAAGCTCATCAGATTTTTTCACTTTAAAAATATTTGTATATTCAATTTTTGGCTTATTATCTATGTTTTTTCTTCTATTGTTATTTCTCATATTATACCTAATATTAAGAGGCTCAATTTGAGCCTCTATTATCTAATAATTTTCTTTGCTAATTTATCATAAATCATTTTCATTTCATCATCATAGCAAACAAAAACGATTCTTGTAAACCAATCTGGGTTGGCTTTTATACATTCCATAACTGTAGTTAATGCTGTTTTAGCTGCTGCCTCTTTAGGGTATCTATAAGAACCAGTTCCTAAAGCAGGGAAAGCAATTGAATGAACCTCCATTCTTCTTGCAAGATTCATAACTGATTTATAGCAGCTTTCTAATACCTTAATAGATTTAGAGTTTTTATATTCCGTTGGTACAGCGTGAAATACATTCTTACATGGTAACTTATATCCACCAGTAATTCTGCAATCTCCCTCTTCACAGCCTGTATAAAGTAAGCATTGCTGATTCATACCACGACCTGCTGCAGCAAAAATTTTAGAACAAATTCCTCCGCCACCAAGTAATGTTTTAGTGGATGAATTAACTATCGCATCAACATTCCAATCAGAGACAATGTCTCCTTTTTCTATTACCATTATTTCGCTTAAAGTCTGTTTCATACAAAAACCCCCAAATAGTACGTATAATATATATATTTTATAAATTATTTTGGTATTTGTCAAATTAATGCTTTTTTATGCTATATCCAAACTTACCTACATATTCACCTAGAGCGTAATATTCTCCATGGCTATAGCTAATTAAATTAGCCTTTTCAAGATTAAATCTATTTTTATCATCCATGTATTTTTTATCGACAGTTACACCTAAAATATCAGCTAAAATCATATGATGGCTTCCAAGAGGAATTATTTCTTTAACCTTACATTCTAAAGATACTGGTGCTTCTTTAATTGTAGGTGACTTAACATATTTTGATTCAATTGGTGTCAAATTTAATTCCTTAAATTTATCATGATCCTTACCACTTTTTACGCCGCAATAATCACAAGCGAATGTTAAATCCTTATTAACTAAATTTACTACAAAATCACCAGTTTCTTTAATCATACTATAGGAATATCTTTCAGGTCTAATTGAAATATATAATATAGGTGGATTAGTACAAGCATTTCCACACCAGGCTACTGTAATGATATTATAATTATTATTTTTATCAGCTACGCTAACCATTACTGCAGGTAATGGATTTAGCATATTCCCGCCCTTCCAATAATCCTTCATCTAATCACCTATTTTTTCTTTTTTCATCTTCTTTTTATCTTCATACATTGAAGCATCTGCCATTAGCAAAGTGTCATGTGCTGAGTTATTATTCTTCATTGCATAGCCAAAGGCACATGAATACTCAGTTTTACTGATGCAATCTTTCATATGACTAATGTTATATACAACATCTTTTTCTGCAACATTTGTATATAAAATTACAAATTCATCTCCACCTATTCTATAGGCTCTACCATGCTCACCACATTCATTTTCTAAAATATGTCCAACAGCCATAAGTGCTTCATCACCCTTTGAATGACCAAAATTATCATTATAAAATTTTAAATCATTCATATCTATAGAAACAATTGCTTCCTTTTTAGGAACATTTATTTTCATATCTTGATAAAAGCTTTGACGATTATAAAGGCCAGTTAATGTATCTGTTCCTGCCCTGTAAATATATGTAAATGTATAATATAAAAGTAATGCAGTAGCAAGAATAATAGTATAATCAACATTTTCTTTAAATATTAAATACATTATTACTCCAACGACTGAGGCAATTGAAATAAAAAATATTACTATTCTATTTCTATAATTTAGGTTCTTTAAATAAATAGCATTTTGAACCATAAAAACAATAACATAAAAGAATGTTACAAAATATGGCCAGTACTTTAATGGACCACCAATATATGAATTATTATTTAAAAAATAAAAAATTATATATGTCCATTGAGATGTAAAATAAAATGGAATACTTAAAATTGAAGGTAAAACTAATAATGAAAAGATTAGCCTATGCTTTTTAGCGATTGGAGAAATTATTTGCATACATAATATTAAAACTATTGGATATAATGAATATTTTAGTGCTGTTAGCATTGGTCTTGCTAGAGAAAGGGTTTCAAAGGATTGTGTCCAAAGCTCAACATATGTAGCAATTGATTCAAGCAAAATAACTAAAATAGCTATTCTTGTTATATTTTTAGTTGATCTATTTAAGTGTGAACTAATAAATGATAATAAAAGTAAACCAACTAATTCAAATAACAATATAAAATTTTCTAAAAAATAATTTCCAATCCCCATATGTCTCACCATTATTTAAATTGTTTAAATATTTTAACCACGAAGTATTATAGCACATTTATCTAAATGTACATAGAAAAATATTAATTAAATAATTAATATTTGGCAAAAAATAAAGCCTAGAAAACTAGGCTTATAATTATTTATTATTAGTTATTGTAACATCCAATTGATTAAATGGAATAACAATATGATTTTCATCAAATGAATTTTTATATTCCTTTAATAAATCCCAGTTAACTGACCAATAATCAGCATTTTTTACCCAACATCTAGTAGTAATATTAATACTGCTATTTGCATATTCTGATATTTCAGCAAAAATTGGTTGATCCTTTAATACCTTATCATTATTATTCATGCATTTCTTTAATAAATTCTTTGCTAAATCTAGGTTAGTATCATAAGAAACTGACATAACTATATCTAGTCTTCTCATTTCCTTAATAGAATTATTAACGATAACTCCATTTGCAAGACTACCGTTTGGAATAAATACGACTCTATTATCAGGAGTTCTTAGGGTTGTGTAGAATAATTTAATATCCTCAACTGTTCCCTTTTCACCTTGAGCAATAATGAAATCATCTAGCTTAAATGGTCTCATTACAACTAAGATAACTCCACCAGCAAAATTAGATAATGTTCCTTGTAGTGCAAGACCTATACCTACTCCTGCTGAAGTTACTACTGCAGCAATAGATGATGTTTGAACACCTAAAAAGCCAACCAAGCATAAAACAATTAATATCTTTAATGAAATTCTTGTGACATTAACTAATACTCTTGATAATGTAGGATCTGCCTTTTTCTTTTCTAATCTTTTTGTTATCTTTTTTGTTACAGCATTAATAATCTTAAATGAAACAATTAAAATTATGATAGCAATTATTAGTTTAACACCTGTAGTAACACACCATTCAACTACCTTTTGCCAAACCTTCATCCAGTCAATATTTTGAACTGTTGTAGCGGCTTCTGTAGTAGTTGATTCGACTACTGCTGATGTAACGGGTTCTTCAAATAACATAATTATCATAGCCTCCTCTAAATCAACAAAAAAGATTTTATCATTTTATGATAATTGTATCAAGTGATAGATATTATTTTTTATAATTTCACACAATAATTATTCTGCTTCATATCCTGCGTCAATAATAGCCTTTACTAAATCAGCTTTATTAACACTACCATTATATTTAACAGTAACATTTTTCTTGTCTAAATTAGCTTCTGCAGAAGTTACTCCATTAACTGCTTTACATGCATCCTCTACATGCTTTTTACAATGATTACACATCATTCCATTAACATTAATTACTAATTCTTCCATATCTTTCTTTTCCTCCTTTTTAGTAATTATATTATCAAAGAAGCTATTATCTAGCTCTATTGATGGCCTACAATTTGATTTTTTATTTGAATTAAATAAATTTAATCTTAAGGCATTTAAAACTACAAATACGCTAGAAAAGCTCATAGCTAAAGCACCATACCATGGCTTTAATTCAATTAACCACTCAATACCTGTAAAATAAAATACTCCTAATGCGATTGGTATCATTAATAAATTATAAAAAAATGCCCAGAATAAATTTTCTTTAATATTTTTTAATATTTGTCTTGATAATCTTATAGATTTAACCAAATCACTTAGATTTGATTTAATTAATACTACATCAGCTGATTCAATCGCAATATCACTTCCAGCTCCTATTGCGATACCTATATCAGCTCCTGTTAAGGCAACGGCATCATTAATTCCATCACCAACCATTATTACTTTACCTTTTTCCTTTAGCTTATCAATTACATTCTTCTTTTCATCAGGTAAAACGTCTGAAACAAAATAATCAATTGATACTTCTTTGGCAATTGCTTTAGCTGTTTTATAGCTATCACCTGTTAGCATAATAGGAATAGTTCCTAATTCTTTTAGCTCTTTAATTGCTATTTTAGAATCCTCTTTAATTTTATCAGCTACTGCTACAACACCAATTAATTCATTATTTTTTATAAAAATCATTGGAGTTTTTCCTGAGGCAGCATAATTATTTACTATTTCTTCTATTTCTTTATTTATAGCTATTAATTCATTTGCGAATTTAAAATTAATTCCATAAACAATTTCATTATTTATTATTCCTTTTACACCTTTACCAATTAATGTTTCAAATTCAGTGACTTCATAATTCTTATATTTATTATCATTTGCATAATCTACTATAGCCATAGCTAATGGATGACTAGAATTTGATTCTAATGATCCAATTAAATTTACAAATTCATTTTTATCAATCAAGGAATGAATATCAGTTAAAAATGGATGGCCTATTGTAATAGTTCCTGTTTTATCTAATACTACAAAGTTAGCCTTTCCTGTTTCCTCAATAGATGTGGCATTTTTAAATAAAATACCATTTTTAGCAGCTATTCCAGATCCAACCATTATCGCAACAGGTGTTGCAAGGCCTAGGGCACAAGGACAAGATATTACTAATACCATTACTGCTCTATTAATTGAATAGGTTAAAATTGTTTCATTAATATCTAAATTAGTTATATTACCAATTATCATCCACATAATAAATCCTAGGATTGCGATTGAAATAACAATTGGAACAAATATTCCTGCAACCTTATCAGCAATTTTAGATATTTTGGCCTTAGATTGATTTGCATCATATACCATCTTAATAATCTTAGCTAATGAAGTATCCTCTCCAACCTTTGTTGCCTTGCATTTTAATATTCCATTTTGATTTATAGTTGCAGTATATACTTCTTCACCAATATTTTTATCAACAGGCATTGCTTCTCCTGTTAATCTTGATTCATCAACACTAGATACACCATCAATTATAATTCCATCTACAGGCATTGCTTCTCCTGGTCTTACAATGAATATATCTCCAATTTTTATATCCTTAGCTAATACCTTTTTTTCTTTACCATCTATTAATATAGTTCCTTCTTTAGGGCTTAAATCCATTAATGATTTTAATGCATTTGTCGTCTTTCCCTTTGAATATGCTTCTAAGGTTTTACCTATTGTAATCAATGTAGGAACCATACCTGCAGTTTCAAAGGTCATATTCATTGCATATTTCATAAGCATTTCATCATTATTTTTATAATATGCCATTATAAATAATATAACCATAGAATAAACGAATGCTACACCACTACCTAAGGCTACTAATGTATCCATATTAGCTCCACCATGAATTAGTGATTTAAATCCTGATATAAAGAATGCTTTATTAATTATTAAAATACTAAATGATAATATCATTAAAATTAAGCCTAAAATTAATGGATTATTATCTATTCCAAAAATATACCAATGCATCATAAATCCCATTGATAAATAAAATAATGGAATTAATAATACAAAAGAAATAATAAATCTTTTCAATAATTTTTTAGTTTCATTATCCTTAAATTCATCATTTGTTTTTATATTATCCTCACCTAAAATTGAAGATGAATATCCGGCATTTTTTACAGCCTTATTAATATCATTAATTATGTTTTCATTTTCTATTTCTACATCCATAGAATTAGTTAGAAGGCTTACAGAAACATTTGTAACTCCATTTACCTTTCTAACTGCCTTATCAACATGAGCTTGACAAGCCGCACATGTCATTCCCTCTACCTTAAATCTTTTTTTCATTATGAAAACCTCCTAAACAATTCGACAATCTCATCGATTTTAGAGGTATCTCCTTCTTTAACACTATTTAATACACAAGAATGCATATGGTCATCCAGAACTATTGATGCTAAAGATTTAATCGCTTTATCAGATGCAGATAGCTGAATTAATATATCCCCACAATATCTATCATCATCAACCATTCTTTTTATTCCTTCTAGCTGACCTATTATTCTATTAATTCTAGAATTAAGCTTTTTCTTCTCTTCTTCGTTTCTAATAGTTTTTCTATCACAACATTTGCATTCCATATATATCACCCACACTAATAATATACCCCCATATGGTATTTGTCAATAGCAGATTAGATTAAATTATGTTAAAATAATTATGGTGATATAATGCGCTTATTAAATTATGTAAAAATCTATTTTGGGGCAACACGAAAACAATTAATGGATTTAGATAAGGATAATAAAATATTAGTAAATGGAAAAAAAGAAAAGCTTACATATAAGCTTAATGATTCAGATATTGTAACTATAGATGGAAAAATAATAAAATCATTTCCATTTTCTTATTATCTTTATTATAAGCCTAGAGGTATATTATCTATAATTAGTGATAAGTTTGAAAGCTATATTAATAATATTGATATAAAAGAAAAATTAATGGTTGCAGGAAGATTAGATAAGGATAGTGAAGGATTAATGATATTAACAAATGATCCTAATATAATTGATCAAATATCAGGTGCTAATTCTTCTATTGAAAAAGAATATTTAGTATCTTTAATTAACCCAATAAATGATGATTTTATAAAAAAAATGAATGGTAAATTTACTATTAGAAATAGAATATTAAAGCCAATAAAATTAGAAATAATAGATAACTATAGCTTTAAAATCATATTAAATGAAGGAATATATCATCAAATAAGAAAAATGGTTATATTATCTGGTAACAGAGTCGATAAATTAATAAGAATTAGAATAGGTAATTATTCATTAGATAATCTTAATCCTAATGAGCTAAAGAAAATAAATATTGTTCTTTAAAAAATTAAAATAATACTATAAAATAAAATTAGGGTGAGAGTGATACTATGTATAATGAAAATGATTTAAAAAAATATGAATATTTTTATAAAATATTAGAAAATGATAAAATCGAGCATGTTTTAGACCCTTTAACTGGTCTTGTTAATAAAGGATACTTCTTACCATTTATCGATTCCTTAATTAAGGATAAAATACCATTTACACTAGGTATTATTGATTTAGATAATTTCAAGTTTATTATTGATAATTATGGTCATACAATTGGTGATGAAATAATCAATCACATAGCAAATGATTTAACTGCATTTATGGGTGAAAATGGTATTGTAGGTAGATTTGGCGGAGATGAATTCATTTTCGTTTGTTTTAAATTACAAGATTATAATGAAATTCATAATACGTTAAGCAGATTATATGTTAATGTATTAAGAAAAACTATTAGAGTATCTGGTTTATCAATATTTGTTACAGCAACTACAGGATGTGCAACATATCCTTCAAATGCCTTAACTACTTCTGATTTATTTGATTTAGCAGATAAAACATTATTTAGAGGTAAAATGAAAGGGAGAAATTGTTATATCATTTATGTAGAAACGAAACATAAGAATTTAAAAATTGAACCACAAGTAGCAAATGATATATTCAAAATTGTCTTTGGTATAAAAGAAAAATTTCAAACTAAATCATTATCCTTAGAAGAAAAAATTACTAATGCAGCTGATTTTATAAAGAAAAATATGAATATACCTATTCTTCTTTATATTGATACATCAGGAAATATTTTTAACACTGAAATGCAAACTAATATAGGTAGATTATCTACTAGAATTGATTTAGATAATTATAATCTTTATGAAATAAATAGTCATGATGATTTAAAGCATAATATGGATTTATATGATTCATTATTAAATATTAATATAGAGTCATTAGTTCTAACTGAAATAAATACTAAAGGAAGATATAAAGGATACTTAGTCTTTGCAGATAGAAAGCATAAATTCTGGACACCTGATGAAAAGACAGCTTTATTCTATATAGCTGAAGCTATAGCAAATGAATAAGATATGGCCTCTACAAACGTTGTAGAGGTCTTTATTTGTATAATAAGTAATTTATTATTTATAATACTTCATTGCTTTAAAAGCATCAATTAATGCAATACTTTGTTTTGTAGCCAACTCTCCTTTTAAGACTGTCATTAACATATAGATACCTTGTTCAGTAAAGGCATATGGCAAGCTTGAGCGTCCACCTTTACCTTCCGCCCATAACTCAGCGGTCAAATTTTTTGACCTCTGCAATTTTATAGTTTCTTCCTTAGTTAATTGAAACCTATATCTTTCAGGGAATTTACTAATATTATTTTTAACTTGCTGATTAAATGCCTTAGTTGTATATCCATATATCTTTGAAAGTTCAAAATCTAACATTACTTTTTGATTTCTAATGATATAAATCATCTTTATTTTCCATTTTTTTTGCTCCTTTTAAATTATCCCTCTATATAAACATAGACATAAAATTATAACATTTTGGAAAAAAGTTTTAAAAAGTATAAAAAAAGTAACAACAATCATATTTTTAATCGTTGTTACTTATATAATTTACTTATTTTTGTAAGCACCAAAGATAACCATCTCACGTAGTTAAGCCATTTTTTAAAACTGAAACAATAAAAACCGACCGAAATCCGTGCGGACAAATTTCAGT
>Ga0247610_10001181_pt1 | contig 33124 bp, 16 predicted proteins | sample 174DNAGHGhighgp2_FD_193483 | JGI IMG/M metagenome (GOLD analysis project Ga0247610, IMG submission 193483) | Sheep rumen microbial communities from Palmerston North, Manawatu-Wanganui, New Zealand - 1742 DNA GHGhigh gp2 | ecosystem: Host-associated > Mammals > Digestive system > Stomach > Rumen...
AGCCGACAAGCAACGCGGAAATGCTTTTTCCTGTAGCGGCATGTCCTTCAGCGAACGTTGGCGGACATCATCCCGTCATCGCATGTCCTTCAACGAACGTTAGGGGACATCATCCCGTCGCTGCATGTCCTTCGGCGAACGTTGGCGGACATTCTCCCGTCGTAGCATGTCCTTCAGCGTACGTTAGCGGACATCCTCCCGTCGCAGCATGTCCTTCAGCGAACGTTGGAGGACATCATCCCGTCATCGCATGTCCTTCAGCGTACGTTGGAGGACATCATCCCGTCGTCGCATGTCCTTCAGCGTACGTTAGCGGACATCCTCCCGTCGCAGCATGTCCTTCATCGAACGTTAGCGGACATCCTCCCGTCGTAGCATGTCCTTCAGCGAACGTTGGCGGACATCCTACTATAGAATTATGTCCCCCAACGAACGTTAGCGGACATTCTGCTATTATTTATCATTCACTCAACTTTCGCATGTGCGAAAGCCAATGATATGAAGGGATATTAAAGGATATGAAGGGATTTCAAAGGACGAATGTTTAATTAACAAGAATGGCTTGCCATCTTTCCAGCATCGCAGACGGATTGGTTTGAATGGCTCTGCGGTGCAAATATATGTATTTTTTCATTCTGGCAAAGTTTTAGACCAGTTTTTTCTTCGATTGCCTCTATGTTTAAATCAGGAAAGTCACTTAGAGATTGAAAGCCACCTGCAATGCGAAATGGATGCGGTCGTATTCGCCAGTCTCATAGATCATTCTTCCGGTGAGATAGGCGGAATGATGACGAGAATACTGCCACTCAGCACCAATGCCGATCAAGAAGCCATAGGAGAATACGGGGACGGACAATGTGCCCTCGAAATGCTGGATCTCCTTGAGCTGGTCAAATGTCTTATTATAATTTATGGGGCCATCGATTCTATCAAGTTCCGTACCATAGTAATCATATTCCAGCTTCTTCTCTGTCCTGAACGCCAACAGTGCACCAGCATCAACGTATGGCAGGATTTTGCCAGGCAAATAGAGATGTGTGATGCGCATCACTTGGGGTGATAGGATGCTTGTCATGCTGTAGCTGGCAGAATTGTCCTTTTCTCTGCCGTGGAGCACCTTGCCTTCCGAAGAAAACTTCTCGAATGCCAGCTCGGGATGATAGCTTAGGCAGGGCACTAGAGGAATATCGGCGAACAAGCCAGGCACGATGGTTGTTCGCTTCTCCAGTTCGACCTTCTTTGGCCTGAATTCGCCATAGCTAATGCCCATGAGCACCCCCCACTTGAACCGCGGAAGGTGTGAGGCTCGGGTGGTGCGAACCAGCATCTCTCGCTTTTCATACGATGAGGGGGTCGGCTCCATGCTCTCGATATATGCACGCACTTCGGGATCGGCTGCTATCGGCTTGTCAAGCAGCGCTGTGCGCAATGGGCTTGTGTAACCACAATCTGGGTCATCGGCAAGGGGCAGAAGCAGCGGGTCGTCCTTGATCTGGACCAAATAGACGGGCTCCAGCGGTTGTGTCTCGGTAGCACTGTGGTCATAGTATATATAGAAGTGGAGACTGTCTCTATAGGAATGGTCGCGCAGCAGAAAGAGGGTCTTGGTCTCCCCCTTGTACGTGAAGGTCTTTGCCCTGTAGAGCTTCCTTTTCGAGAGTTGGAATCCCAAATCCTTATCGGGTGTCAGGACCAGCGGCTTGCCGTTGGATGCATCGGTGCAGCTAAGAGAGAACTGCAGCAGATAGGGATCCGTGTCCTGAATATCTGATATCTGTGTCGTGCGTATATCCGGAGTCGTGTTGCCGATGCTTGCATGTTGGGCATGCAGGCATGAGAACGAGAACAGAAACAAAAGAATATATTTACCTTTCATGACGATTGATTTGTATTTATCATTAGGATGTAGCAAAAACTCAATAGAAACAGAGTGAAAGATGTTGCCAAAAGCATTGCGAAACCCTCCATCCATTCCTTGAAACAAGAGAGTTCTTTCTCGCCTTGGGAATTGTCTTACTCAATTTGCCTTGAAATAGACGCTATGTTTTTTGCATAGGGCAGCAAGAAGGTCTCTGATTCTTTTATTATGTCGTGCAAAGTAACTAGGAATATGGAAAATATCGCTCAAATCCATATAATCTTCAAGGTCCAAGTATAAGGGTTTTTGTTTCCATTGCCTAAAGTATATTGAAATTGCACCTTCTCTATTATTGTGTTCTAAATGAATGTCAGTTATTTCTTTCCACTGGATAGACATCGATTCTCCTGGATTGTGATATCCGTAGATATATATTCCGTCGTCATTCATGACAAGATATTTTGGCCTTAGCATGCTTTTTATAGGAAAATATAAGAGGAGGAGAAAAAATATGGATGCCACTATTGGAAAATGCAAATAATATGTGATTGTAGCCAATCCGAGAAATATTATGATTTCTACAGCTTGTGTCACATAATAAGCACGCGCACTTCTGGGAACGCGTAACTCTAAATCTGTTTTCTTTGTTTTCTTCATAATATTTCTATTTGTTATTCGTATTCATAAATCGAATCGAAGAATGCACCCCAGTATGTATTCACCCCGATTCCCATAAAACTCTGAGGATAGGCATTATTATTATCTATTTCCTCTATTTTACGCTTATACTCATCTTGAGCCTTTTTATACTCTTTTTTAGCTTCGGATTCTCTTAGTCGTTTGCCCTCTTTATTGATAAGCTTGCTGTTATTACTTCCTATCTTATCTTTTGCTTTGCCTCGAAATTCCGATAATTTTGCTTTTGTTTGGTACAAATCCTTAAAATTTTCATATTCGGGTTTGCAAATCTGTGGTGTCGCAATCTTTGTTGCAACTCCTACAACTCCACCAGTCAATGCTCCGGTTGCTCCTGAAATGCCAATTCCCTCAAAATCCAGATATTGTCTATTATCCGTACAACAATCAACGAATTGTGAAACTAGCTCTCCGACACTTCCACCTACTGCGCCATTTACAATAGATTTAATAATGCTGCCACCTGAAGCCGTAATTGCACCATCAATAGCGCCACCTAATGCTGCCGAAGCAACCTGTTCCCAATTTTTGCCATTATAGGCAGCTTCGGCTCCTTTCCAAACTCCGCCTATAACAGCTCCTATTACAACAGCAGGAACATTACCATCTCTGTCTATCTTATTAACAGGATCTCCTCCGCAATACGAATACGGACTGATTTGATAATAATCTTCAGCTTTTCGATCAATCCTGTCCCAAGACGGCATCATAGCGAAGTACTGGCGCGCATGGATATCATAATTGTCCAGTCCGAAGGTGCGGTCCAATTCCTTACCCTCAAACTTATACTTCTGCACGTTTTCGTTTGTGCTGATGTCGCCGATTACTCCTCCGTATGGATAGTAATTGTGGACATGTCTTTGCACAGCTTCGCAATGGCGCGTCACGAAGGAATGGCTTGCCATCTTTCCGACATCGCAGACGGATTGGTTTGAATGGTTCTGCGGTGCAAATATATGTATTTTTTTCATTCTGGCAAAATTTAGACCAGTTTTTCTTCTATTATATCTATGTATAAATCAGCAAAGTCCCCAAAAGCAAACTTTCTTGGTGATTCCAAAGGCGCTGCATCATTCGATGCAGCGCCTTTGGGTTAAACGGATAGGGTGTGAAAGGACTGACAAACCGAATCTTTGCGGAGAAGATGGTCAAGTTTTTTTAGGGCAATACACTATTGAAATTGCCCGATCAGATCCTTGAGGGCACTCAGGGGCAACGCGCCGCTCTGTCGCCATAACTGCTCCCCCCTGCGGAAGAGCATGAGCGTGGGGACCGATTGGACGCGATAGTTGGATGCAAGACTGTTGTTCTTGTCCACGTCAATCTTGATGATGCGAATGCTGTCGCCCAACTCCGCCTTGAGTTGCTCGAGCACGGGGTGCATCGTCTTGCAGGGGCCGCACCAGGTGGCGAAGAAATCGACCAGCGTGAGGCCCTCACTGTTGATGATATCGTTGAAATTGGCCATAATATATAAAGTATGTATATTTGTTAGGGGTCGCTTCGCTCAAAATTATAAGAAAATTGATTTTTAAAATTATCAAAAAAAGATGGTCCAAAAAACTGCGACCATTCTCGTCCCGTTCTTCTTATAATTTTTTGATTTAATTTTTCTATAATTTTGAGCTATGCGACCACTCATGTCATTTATTATCTGTTTTAGTTTTCGATTATTCGGAATGGCTGCTGCAATAGAAGCCGTTGACATCCACATAGCCACCCTTGCGACGGGTAGCGTAGCAGAAGATGGCGTAGCGTGTACCCATGAAGAAACGCTGATAGTCGAAACGCATCTGGTAGTCGGGGCCGATGCGGTTCCATTGCTGTCCGTCGAGGCTGTAATAGAACGTTGCCACATCGCGTCCCAAGGAGAAATCTCCATCGATGCGCAACCAGATGGTGCCCTGCTTGAACTCCACACGCTCTCGTTCGGTCACCTCCACGTTGGTCACCTGCTTCTCCTGCCCGTCCATATTGATGACCTCTTCGGTCATGGCGAGCACGTATTTCCTTTTTTGCTTAGTGACAGTTAAAACGCCACTATGCCCATTAAAGGCACAGAAGCCGGCACGATCGCCATCCTTAAGATGTGACAAGTCCAATTCGATTTCAGCACTGCAAGCTGGACCTATCATGCGCTGTGAGAGCGTATTGGGTGCCAAATAAAGATTTTCGACCATACGGCTCGTCTTGAGACGCAGGTATCCCGGACGTTCGGTGAGCGACCAGGCTTCGTTGTTCGGATTGTGATTCCACTGCCACTGCAGTCCCAATGTCGGACTTTCGAAATCGTCGCTTATCATCAACGGTGTCACAGGTTGACCCTTGACCACAGGACGCATATTTTCTGGAACCTTTCCATATTCGTCGCCCAGCATGGGCCAGCCGTCCAGCCATCGGCACGGCATCAGCGTAATTACGCGACCTACGGCTCCATGATCCTGGAAGATAATACCATACCAATCGCCATCCTTCGAATCAACGATGGTGCCCTGTCCGACGTATGGGAATCCGCCGAGGTCGGACTGCAGAATAACATTCTTCTCATAAGGTCCGTGGATATCATCGGCACGATAGCATACCTCGCGACGATAGCGACCGGGAGCCCAAACCTGCGAAATCATCAACAAATAGTACTTGCCATTGTGCTTCACCAGACGCGAACCTTCGAGCAGGCCTTTTTCATCGGCCTCTCGCTCAAAGATCTTCATGTGACTTCCTTCGATGATTCCCGAAAGATCGGGCTTCAACTCACATAGCTCTCCCGTACCATAGACCACATAGACGCGACCATCGTCGTCAAACAGCAGCGAGCAGTCGTGAAAATGCGGCAGACGCGACACGAGTTCCCACGGACCTGCTGGATCCACGGCAGAATAGATGTAGGAACGACCCATATCGCCCATCTCATTGGGCGCAAAAAGGACGTAAAACTTCCCGTTGTGATATTTGAGCGATGTGGCCCACTGGCCGCGACCATAGACAGTGCCTCCCTGCAAATCGTAGCGCGGGGAATCGGTCAATCGGTCCACCACATAGCCAATGGTCTCCCAGTTCACAAGGTCCTTCGACCGCATAATGGGCACACCCGGAAACTGGTGCATCGTGGTGGTGACCATATAGAAATTATCATCGACACGAATCACATCGGGATCGGGAACGTCAGCCCAAAGAATTGGGTTTGGATAAGTAGGATAAGGATCCATCTGTGCCATGCCCGTCAGCGTCATGCAGCAGGCGAACACCAGTAACAAAAGTATTTTTCTCATATTATTGAATGGGTATAATGGGAATGAATGGGGGTAATGGGAATGATGGGAATGATGGCGACCCAACTGTAAATTGTTAATTATTAATTATTAATTGTTAATTGAAAAAATTTACCCCTGTCCCCACGAACTGCGGTCAAGGTTGCGATAACTGATGGCCTCTGCGATGTGGGTGGACGAGATATTGGATTCGCCGTCGTAGTCGGCAATCGTTCGGGCAACCTTTAAGATGCGGTCATAGGCACGAGCCGACAGGTCGAGCCTTGTCATGGCGCGCTGAATCATGTTGAGCGCCTTTTCGTCGAGTTGACAGTACCGTCGCAGCAAGGCAGGAGTCATCTGCGCGTTGCAATGGATGCCTGGCTCTTCTCGGAAACGTTCCTCCTGAATCTGGCGTGCCTTGATGACACGTTCGCGGATGGAAGCGCTGCTTTCGGCCACACCCGTGCGGCTCACCTCTTCAAAGCTCAGGGGCAAAATTTCGATCTGCAGGTCAATTCGATCGAGCAAAGGTCCTGACACGCGTCCCAAATACTTGCGCACCTGTGTCTCACTGCAGATACAAGGATGCGTGGGATGATTATAGTAGCCGCAGGGACACGGGTTCATGCTGGCAACGAGCATAAGCGAAGCCGGATAGGTCACCGTATTCTTGGCTCGGGCAATGGTAATCTGACGATCTTCGAGCGGTTGGCGAAGCACCTCGAGCACCGATTTCGAGAATTCCGGAAGCTCATCAAGATAAAGAACCCCATTATGCGCAAGACTGACCTCACCGGGCATCGGGTTCGTGCCTCCGCCGATAAGGGCAACGCTCGAGATGGTATGGTGAGGGGAACGGAAAGGTCGCTGAGTGACCAGACCCGTCTCGGCTCGCAACCCCGCCACGGAATGAATCTTGGTGGTTTCGAGAGCCTCGCTAAGCGAAAGTGGAGGAAGGATGGAAGGAAGACATTTCGCCATCATCGACTTTCCAGCGCCTGGAGGACCCACCATAATCATATTGTGTCCGCCAGCTGCAGCGATGGCAAATGCGCGCTTCACCATCTCTTGTCCCTTGACGTCCTTGAAGTCGTGAGGATATGTACGTTCGGCCTTCTCGAACATCTCTCGCGTGTTCATCTCCTTGCGTTCCATCTCGGATTCTCCAGCCATGAAGTCCATAACGTCCTTGAGCGTGTCGGCACAAAGCACATCGAGATTGTTGACCACGGCAGCCTCGCAGGCGTTTTCACGTGGAACGATGATGCCCTTGAGATGCATCTGACGTGCCAGGATGGCGAAAGGCAGACACCCCTTGACGGGCTTGACGGCTCCGTCGAGCGACAATTCGCCCACCATCATATATTGTTCAAGCTTGTCGGTAGGTATCTTACCATCGGCAGCCATCACAGCCACGGCGATGGGCACATCATAGAGCGAACCCTCTTTACGTACATCGGCAGGAGCGAGATTAATGGTAACTGCACGTCGCGGAAAACGCATACCCGCTTCGCGCAGAGCGCTCTCGATGCGGTCACGGCTTTCCTTGACAGCCGCATCAGGCAAGCCGATCATAATAGTTCGAATGCCTTGCGTCGTCACCGTCTCACAATAGACGGGAGTAGCATCGATGCCCTGCAAGGCGGCAGAAATAGTTCTAACGACCACGGTTTGGTATATTTTTTGGTGTATGTGTAAAGGTACTTCGATTGGGGATACGATCCAAAGAGACACGCAGGCGCTGTCCCCATTCATTACGCTGCTGCTGGTTGTTGTACATGTCGCAAACAATGACCGTGGGCACATTTTTGATGTCCCATTTGCGCATACGCTCATCACCGAGCCCCGCAGGAAGCCATGCGTGCAGTCCGTCGATGTCCTTGATTTGCTGACGCCACCAAGTACTATCTGGGGCAGAGAGGCAAATGGTCACAAGTTTGAGGCGCTTCATGGAGTAATCATCTTTGGCAAGACGGGCGACAACTTTCAAGCTATCGATTGACGCCTGGGAATAGTCGCTCCAAATGTGAACAATCAAGTAATCGCTGCGTGAAGCGCTAAAATCGAAGGTTGAACTGTCGGTCTGCATAACAAAAGGAGCAAGACGGCGACTGGATCGAGGCTTGCGGGAAGTCTCTTCGAGCGTTCGGTCGATGCTCTTCATCAGCCAATCGGGCTTGGCTTCGTCTGCTAGACCGCCCAAACATCGACGCACAAAAATCGAGTCCTTCAGCATCTCAATCTGATCGCGGAGCAACAATCCGCAACGTATGTCGTGCGGGTACTGATGACAAAGCGAATCGATGGCATCCTTCTTGGCCGGACCAAGTAGTGTGCGGAAGTGCGCCATCTGCTGCTGAAGCCAAGGATTGATGCTATCGCCTGACGAAGGGTCGAAGGTCGCCTTCAAGCTATCGCCCGCCATTTCCATCTTCATAGAAACTTTGGCATTGCCCGTCGCAAAGAATCGACACAACTCACCGCCATCAGAACACAGGTATAGTTCGTCGAGACCTAGAGTGGATCCTGTATGCACAAACGCATGTTGCGGATTGAGGTCAAGACTATCGAACCCGAGCGACGTATGACGGTCGGTATAAAGCACAAGATGGTCGAGCACGACGGTACTATCCACATTGAACGTGCCCTCGACGGTATAGGCACGTTCGGCATGGCTACCCTCCCGGCCCTTGCAACAGGCAAGGATCGAGAGGGCGAGAAGGAGGAGAGGAAGTGTTTTTTTCAATTAACAATTAACAATTAATAATTAACAATTATATTCCCTTGACATAATGAATGAGCTGAGTCATCAGCTGGATAAAGTCGCGTGTGCTATATCCGATGACGGGCTGTTCGGGCGTGAAGGGCGAAGTGTCGTACTCGTCACCCACAAACGTGGTGGCATATTCGGTGCTATTCGAAGGAGCCAGCCCTTCGGGCAAGGACTTATAGACGTTGGAAATCTGGCTCAATGGAGTCAGCCAACCGCCACCGGGCTGTTGGGCTTTCATTATATCCTGCACCGAACCGAAGCCACGACGTGCGCCACCACCCTGCATAGGTGAAGGCTTGAAGTAATAGACGGGTACGGCAACGTTCTGCTTGGGATAGAGCAAGGGAGACGAGGCAGTGACCTCCTTCGGATCGGCCTGGATCAACGACTGATATTCGCGTTCCAATCCATCAGGGTTGACAAAGGCGCACGAGCCATAATGTGCAATGGTGCGGCTGATCTCCTGGTCAGTGTAATATTCACCATTGCCCACATTACTGCCACGACGATGCACGTACATAGGCGTACCGTCTTCCGGAAGGAGGAATCGCGCTACGAGGAATCCCTCGCCGCCTCGACGTCCGGCCCTGCCACCAGTGCCGCCGCCACCGCCGTAGCGTACTGCCTCCTCATCGGGCAGACGCTGTTCGCGCAGGAACTGCAGCGCAGCAGGGATACCCTTGAGGAACTTCTTTTCACCTGTGAGACGATAGTAGTCCATCATTGCGCGAACCATACGCACCGTGGTGCCCGTGTTGACCGAACGTGGCTCGTAGCTGCGGGCGTGGGCAGGCTTGAGGGTCTTGACGAAGTACTGGTCACCCCAACCGGCAAGGGGAGCAGGTTGTTGCAACTTAAGCGAGAGATCGAGTGCCTTGCGGATGGGCTTCAAAAGGTCCTTGCGGCCCAGCTCCTGATAACATTGGATAAGGAACTCGATATTGGCAGGCATCACATCGTCGTTAAGGGTGATGAACGACGAATAGTCTTCCTTGCCACGGAACGGATGGCTGTACATGAGCGGATAACGCTGGGGCCAACCGCCGTTGGGGTACTGGCTGACAAGCATGAAGTTGATGACCTTGTCGAGCGCCTTGCGAACCTCAGGATCTTTCTTTTCAAGATACACGCGCAGCAGGAACGTTGCACACTCGGAAGTGGCTTCATCGTCAAACGTGCAGTTGCCGTAATAGTGCTGGAATTCCTCCAGACGCCAAGCCTGTCGGCCGATAGTGGCATAGAACTGCTTGAGTTCGTCTTCGCCTGCCAGGTCTTCGACGTAGTTCCAGCCTCCTTCGGGATGCTGCACCTTCATAATGACCCCGGCAATCTTGCGGGCCTGTTCATAATAATATTCGTCGCCCGTGGCATGAAGGGCATCGATCATCAGATGACCCATCGATGGCGTACTTGGCGACTGCAACCATACCATCGTGCGGTAGGGCGCCTCCAACTCGCCCCACTGACGGCTGCGGTCGGGCAGATAGCTCCAGACGAATGCACCCTCATAGCTGATCGAGTCCATCATGAAGGCCGCAGCTCGGCGCATAGCCACCTTGGCATCTTCGATGTCGAGGTTACGGTAGACGAAATGGGTAAACGTAGCCGAACCTTTGCCGGCACAGAAGATGCCGGGCAGAACCGACTGGAACTGATAGAGCGTATTGTGGTTATAGCCTGAACAATCCATGCCCCATGTCTCGCGTTGCCAATTCCGGCCATCGTAACTGTAAGCACCCGTGACGACATGGTTGTCATTGCGAAGTCGAAGCCAGATGTGGCGCGTACCTACCTCGGGGTGCATGCCACCACCGCTTTGTCCTCCCTTGCGGTAGCGATAGCGGCGATTGGCATCAAAACCCGTACCCATATAGAACACGCTGTCGTAGTAGAGCACCAGGCCGGCTCGCGTCTCGTCATCGCTCAGCTCGATTTCGGCTTCAATCTCGTAGCGATGGTCACCGGCAACAAACATCAAAGGCGACGAGTTGCCGGGCAAAGAGCCCTTGGCCGTAAGACGGATGCCGTCGGCAATATGTTCGATGCGCTTAGGCTCATAGGTGCGATAGGATTTCCATTCGAGGCCGACGCGGAACTGAGGCAAACAACCTTTCGAACCCTTCAAACTCTTCAAACCCTTCGAACCTTCTTCCAGCGGTACCGGAATAGGCCCAACGGGGTCGGCGCTGAGTCCCTGCTTGTCACGGATGACGGGACGGAACCATCCATCCTTGGTCAGCTCGACGGGCTCAAGCAAAGTCTGACGGCCTAGGTCGGTGAAACCGTTCTCGTAGGCGTGATAGACGCAGTACCAGCGTCCGTCGGGCGTATCGATGAGCGAACCATGTCCGCGGCTCCACCAGCGGTTCGAATTGGCGTAGTTGTGGATGAGCGGATTGTAGGGACTGTCTTCCCAAGGTCCGTCGATGCTCTTCGAGCGGGCCACCACCACCATGTGGCTGGTGGGAGGTCCTGCCGTGCCTCCTTCGGCATTCAGATAATAATAATATTCGCCTATCTTACGAAGCTTCGGCCCCTCGAGGCAAAGACCTTCGGTAGCCCAATCCTCGGGATACATCCATCCGGGATAGACCTTCTCGAGCGTGCCTGGAACGACATGCAAGCCGTCGTCGGTAAGCCTGGCACGCTGACCACCGCTCAAGAAGAGCCAACGCTGCCCATCGTCGCCCACTACATGACAAGGGTCGATGTTGGCGACGCCCAGATCAACGGGCTCGCTCCAGGGGCCGTAGGGCGAATCGGCCGAAACGACAAAGTTCATGCGGCTACTGGGCTTCAGGTCGCGCCCCGCCTTGGCACGAACGGCCTCCGACGGGAAGGCTACGGTGAAGTATATGTAGTACTTACCATTATATTTGCAAATATCTGGCGCCCAAACCGAGCCCAGGAAGGTGTTGAGTGCCGCACTGATCGGCTCCCAATGCACAAGGTCGCGACTGTGGAAGACGACGAGACCGGGCACGTAATCGAACGCACTGTGCGTCATATAGTAATCCTCGCCATCGCGCACGATGGTGGGGTCGGGGTAGTCACCTCCGAGTATCGGATTGGTGAACACGCCGTTTTGCGCCTGTGCGGAAAAAAGACATCCACACAGAAACGCCAGGCTAAGAAAAGTCGAAATCAGACGTGTTTTCATAAAGATAGGATTAAAAAACAGGGCAAATATACATTTTTTTTTTGAATGTTGGAACATTTTCCGAAAAAATTGCTATCTTTGCAGCAAAATTTATGAATAACAATGAATATTTAACAATAAACAATTGCTTTTTATGAAAAAGATTCTTTTCGCAGCCGCCCTTGCTACCCTGCTCACAGGATGCAAGTGCAACCAGCCCGAACCTGTGGCTTGTAACAAACCCTGCTGCACCGACAGCACCCTCACCGCAGCTCCTCATGGCGTCATCACCGTCACCGACGACGGCCAGACCGTCTACACCCGCGATATCACCACGAAGAGCGATCCTTTCGTGTTCGATGCCGACAAGGAATGGGAGCGCACCGGCGATCCGGGCGAAGTCTATCGCAAGGTGATGGGTTACAACGACAACCTCATGATGGTGAAGGTGAAGTTCAAGAAAGGTTCTGAAGGAAAGCTCCACAGCCACCCACATGTTCAGATCACCTACGTCGAGAGTGGTGAATTCGAATTCACCATCGGCGACGAGACGAAGATTGTGAAGGCAGGCGACGTGCTGATGAAGGTTCCGAACGTTGTGCACGGATGCAAGTGCCTCAAGGATGGCGTCCTCATTGACACCTTCACCCCCATGCGCTCCACGTTCCTGAAGTAAAGCCATCTCGTTATGCCGGAATAACGGAATACCGTAATTACGAAATCCCGGTATTACGAAAAAATAGTCCGCAGCCTTTTCGGCCGCGGACTTATTTTGTCTCAATCGACCACCCTCACCCTACCTTCGGCGAGCCGGACGAGGTCGGGGAGATCATAATATTGGAGCACACTTTGTATGACGTTGGTCTGCATGTCATGCTGCAATGGATTCGACAGATACTCTTTCCAGCTCTTGAGTGTGCGTGTCAAGGAAACCTTCTGGATGCGCGGGTCGAGGACAGCGGCATGCATCAGCACGGGTCCAAAAAGCCCGTCGCCCACCACATGGAGCGGCCTTCCACTGAGCAACGGATTGTTGGAACAAAAATCCACCAACGTCAGCACATCCACCACGCGCTGACCTACAAGCGGACGTCCTTCGTGCAAGGCCACCACGGCACAGCGCCATTCTCGGTTCCAGTACTTGGTAAGATTATAGATGTAGGGATCCTCCATCTCGCCCACACCGCGCACGTCGGCCGCGACAATGATATTGCCGTTCGAGGTCATATCGAGTTTCTCCATATCGCCCAAATACCATGCTTTCCCCCGCTCGTGCAAATGCAGTTCAATGGGCGACTCGGCCGTAGCACAGTCGGGAATACGCATTACCACGGCCACAGGCATCTCACCCTCGCGATTCAACTGGAAACGATATTCCTCGAAGTCGCGGCCATGGGTTCTACCCGACGGCACCACGCTCTTAGCCAAAGCAGAGCCTGGCAATGTGGCTGGCAACGGCACCTGGCCAAGTATACTTTCATCCAAACCCAAGAGGCGGCACATCTGCTTCTGGATTTCTTCAATCGGCTGGGCACAGAAGGCTTCTCGCTGTTTGGCCAGTTCGTCATATCGACGCATAGCGTACTGAATCGTGCTTTCAGCGTCGGCAAACTCCAGGTTGACCTGACCCGCACTGGTGCAAAGCATGTCCTTGCCTCGGAAACTCACCTCGTCGATATGCGGCAAAGAAGCATCGCCGCACAACCAGCGCTTCATCCATCCTACCAGATGCTCCATCGCATCGGGCGGACAAGCATGGCCATCGGCAGCATAATATTGCTCCACGCATTCCGATGCGCCCAACACGTCGTAGGCCCGTTGCACTTCCTTCATGCCTTTGAGGGCACCATAATGATCGACGAAATCAAAAAGTCCATCGAGCACCTGGAAAGGACGCGGCGCCATGCACAATGCCATATCGGCATGGTTGATGCCCAAGGCACCTTCGCCAGGAATCCACTGGCAGCCGTCACTGGGCCCTTGCAGTTCCAAGGTACGAGTACGATCACTGAAGAAAAGGCCAACGCTCGCCGCCTGGATGCGGTCATCGAGGGCAAGCAGATACGATGCCTCGGTACCGCCGCCCGAGAAACCATAGCACCCGATGTGTTTCGCATCGATGTCCTTTCGTGAGCAAAGGTAATCCACGGCGCGACTGTTGTCCCAGAAGATCTGTGCCTCCAGACTCGTGCCCAACAGGTTGTAGGCAGGAGCCAGCAGCGTGTGCTCGGTAGTCACGCCACGCGTCAGATTACGACCTGTCCCATCGATGAGTTGCTGCATTTCACCCTGTCCGATGGGATCGACCACGAGCACAGCGATGCCATTGCGTGCCATCTGGACGGCTGTGCCCGAACCATTGCCCTTGCCTTGCAGTCCATGGCCACACATCTCGACACAGGCCGGGAACTTCCTCGTCTTGCTGCCGACGGGTAGATAAAGGTGGGCAGTAACATAGTGATGCGGATGACTTTCGAAGACAATCTTTTCTACCACAAAGCCATCGCCCTCCACCGTGCCGACCACGCGGCTATGCAAATCACCCCTTTCAGGAAAACTGCCTGCCAATTGTCGCATCTTCTGGCGCACCGAGGCAATGTACGCCTCCATGTCGGCCTTCGAAGCATAAGCCTGCTGTAACTCCTCGCTGCGCTGCTCGTCGCGCTGGTGTTGCCAAAGCATCAGGTAGTTGAACCACGACTGCGGACTGCTGAACTTCAAGGCGCCATAGTTCGGACGACCGGGATAAGTCACAAGGTCATTATATGCCTGGGCCCTCAGGTCAGTTGCCAGGATGCACCCGATGAGGACCAACACCAAAGCAACAACCGTCATTCGGTCCTGTTGATGGGAGCCAAGCTTGACTCCCGAAGAAAACTCTCGTTTCATGACCATGGGGTATTTACGATGATGGTGATTTCTTCCGTGTTATCCAATCCCGTGTCGAGGCGGAGCAGACGTAGGGTTTCGTCCCACGTCCAATCGTTTCGCTCCGTTCCGTTCACGGTGATGCTTGTGGGCTTGCTGTCAAGATAAGCCTCCACGCAGTAACTGTGTGCGGAGGGGGTGAAGCGGGGTCGGCCTTTCTTGTCTTTGGCAGGGCAGTCGGGCTTGCTGATGGTAAGAGTCCATTCGCATCCCGATGTCCAATCGCACATGTTGTCATTTCTTTTATGTTCGGCCTTTTCCCAGTAAACCATCTTGCTATCAATACATGTCAAGGCGTACGCACCCTGCTGGTAATCGAGCGAACGGCCATCATCTTCATACAGGTCGTAAGAGGAAGAGCTGACAGGATAGCAGCAGACGGTGATGGGCTGTCCCTCGGATTGTGCCATCCATTGCACCTCGGGCTGCTTGACGATGATGGCATCCTGGCGAATGAAGATGGGCATCAGCCACTGTGGAGTGAGAAACGACTTCCATTGGCGTCCATCGATGCGTTCTCCTGTCCAGAAATCGACCCATTTGCCGCCCGGGAAATAGACGGGACGCGACAAGGCGCCTTTGTTGGTGACGGGACAGATCATCATCGAATGTCCGAACATAAACTGGTCGCACATCCGATAGGTCACCTCGTCGTTCTGCCAATCGTAAAGCATCGGTGCCATCAGGGGGCGCGAAGTCTGCATCATCTCCCACGCATTGCTATACAAATATGGTATCAGCGTGTAGCGTAGCGAGTCGTAGGTGGTGAAGATGCGCTGCGCCTCCTCGCCATAGGTCCAAGGCTCATGATAGCGCGGATGATCCATACCGAAGAGCATAGCCACGGGGCTGAACATACCGAACTGGCACCAGCGCAGATAGAGGTCGGTGTCGTAGGGGGAATATTGTTCAAAACCGCCCATGCAATGCGACCAATAGCCTACGCCCGACAGGGCCATCGTAAGGCCTCCACGGATTACAGGTTCGAACCATTGCCATTCGGTGCCCCAGTCGCCTGCCCAGATGAACGGATATCGCTGGATGCCCGCATAGCCTTCGCGCGTATGAGTAAAACCGCGCATACGGTTCTGCCCGATGAATCGTATATAAGGAGCCGCACCATAGGCCAAGGGGAAAAGGTTGTGGAGCTCGGCACCCGTAAAGCCTTCGTAAATCACGCTGTCCGTGCGCCCCGGATAGCGGAATGCACTGCCCACATCGGTCTTGAAGAACTTGACGCCGTCGTTCACCACGCGCATCGGCCCATGCTGCCACCACCAATCGGCCTTCTCCTCGTCGAAGAAGTTGAAGATGCCCTGCTGCTCCATACCGGGGAAGAGAGCTCCCGCGGCCAAAGCGTCCTGATAAAGCGTCGAACTAGGGCCATCGTCGGCAATACTGCGCACGTGGAGGCCGAAGAGGTCAATGTGCTCGGCATAGATGCTGTCAATCATCCCCTTCGGATCGGGGAAGGCCAGCTGCCAGTTGTAGTTGCAGCCTCCGTTGCGGAAACGGCTGTTGAAGATGCGCCAGGTCGAATCGAGCCAAAGGATATCAACAGGTATCCCCTCCTGACGCATACGCTGCACGAGGGCGACGTTGTAATGCTGGTTGGCATCCTGCTCATGATTCCACGTGCCTCCGCTGTAACTGCCAAGGTGTAGGCCGTAGGCCGAGCGTGGCATCATCGGGCAATTGCCGGTCAGCATCTGGTAGCGATGAATCATCTTCTGTATCTCGGGGCCTTTGACAAAGTAATAGTCCAGTTCACCCCCATCGGCCTGCCACGAGTAGGTTTGGTTCGAAGTCCATCCCATATCCCAGTCCGAAGGCCAGGCAGTATGGAAAAAGATACCGTAACCCTTGTTGCTCATCACCCACGGCACAGGGCAGTAGTTGGCACGCAGGATGTCCTTGCCGCCCACGGCAGGACGAGGCCCGCGACCCAGTTCAACGTTCAGATGGACGCGCTGCCCGCGTAGGTCTAGCTGGTCCATGCGTTCGCCAAGGCCGAAGAAGTGCTCATCGGGACGCAACACACACGTGGTCATGGGGCCTTGGCCTGCGGCCGAAAGCCGGCAGTCGGTCTCCTCGTAAAGCACCTCTCCTGTCGCGCGGTCGAGCACCTTGATGCGCCAAGGGCTGTCGCTGATCTGTAGGGTCAGCGCCTCGGTCATCACGGCAACGCCCTGCCGCGTCTCGCGCACCTCATATTGTACTGGATCGAAATCATAGCGAATCACCATCCATTGCTCATCAGGTCGGAAATCGCGACATTTATCCTTGGTGACACGGAACATATCCGGCATACAAAGCTGGACGCGCATTACTCCTTCGCCGTTTTCAAGCAGCACCTCATTTCCTTTGACTGTCCATTGGATATCGGCAAAGAGATTGACTAAACTGCAAAGAAGAATTGAAACGATCAGACAAAATCTCTTTCTCATATTTATAAATGGTATGATCAAAATAATAAAATGTTTAAAAATGCGCCAACCGAAACGCTCGGTTGGCGCATCCAATATGCGGCTTTGACGATAGGGAAATCCCTAAGGTCAGTATAAGTTACTTCGACGGGAAGCCGTAACCTTGAATCAGGACTTCAGGATTCTGCTTGATAACATCACCATGCATTGGGAACATGTAGATAGGAGGAGTCTTCGACTCGTAGCCATTATAAATATAAGTATAGTAGGCATCGATGTTGTCCTGCTTGTCGATAATCTCCTTGCCCCAGTCGGTACGAACGTAGCCATCGGCTTCGAGGGCAGCAGCCTCTGGTCCGTTGGGATCGATGTACTCGAACATACCCTTGACGGCCACGTTGGTGCGCAGGTCAGAGTCTTTGCCCGTAGCAGCAGCCTGTGTGGCATTGAGACCGAACTTGAGAGCTGCGAAGTTGGGGTCGCCCCACTTCTGGCCCACCGAGTACCAGTCGTCGTTCTGACCGCGCCATGCTGGCCAGAGCACGGGATTGTTGCGATCGACGCAGGTGGTGGTCAGGCGATAGTTGACACCGTAGTCGGCAGGATTGACGTCCTTGATCCAAACGTAGAGCGACATCTGGTTGCCGTTGGCGAAGGTGTGGTAGCCCTTGGTCTGGAGGTCGTCGAGGATGGCCTTGGTGCGGGTCTTGAAGCTGGTGACGATCTCGTCAACATAACCCGAGCGGATAACGTCCCACTTGCGGACGCCCTCGCCACCGAACTCAAGCTTGCGCTCCTCGTAGATGGCATGACGCAGGTCGCCGCACTTGGCGATGAAGGCATCGAGATCGGCCTTGCCGCCGAAAGCACGCTGGTGCACCTTGTTGAGGTACTCGCGAGCCACAGCGGTGTTGCCCAGATCACATTCCACCTCGGCGTACATCAGCAACAGCTCAGCAAAACGCATGTAGGGGCAGTTGATGCCGGCCTGGCGCTGGGTGACGACGTAAGGGCTGGCCATGCGGCACTCGTCCCACTTGTTGAGCGCAAAGCCACCGGCCTTGGCGGTCGAACCCTTCGAGAAGGGAATCAGACGCTCCTGGCCGTTGCCACGCGAACCGAAAGCGGTGACGGTGACGTCGCGACGCATATCATCGGGATCGAAGTCATCGTAGTAATATACAAGGTTGAAGCGGCACTGTCCGTAAGTCTTGCAAGGATAATTGAATGCCTTCGAGCCATCGGACGGACGACCGAATGCGTAAGGACGCTCGGTCTGAACACCCTGTGTCTCGGGAATCTCATAGACATCCTCGTCAGCGAACTGAAGGTCCATCATCTGCTGGAAGACGTACTGGAACGGGTTGCCGAAAGCTTTCGAGTTCAAGCCATCACCACTGGAGCGAGGATCGGTCTCCTGGAAGGTGACACCGGGGCCAGGATTCTCAACAGCGCCCTTGAGATAGGTCTCTGCAACACGGTAGAGTTCCTGCCAGTCTGAACGACGTCCATAGAAGCACTTGTACTTGTCGCTGGTGTAGAGCTTATCAAAAGACACGGGGGAACCATCGAGTTTGGTGTAGTAGTTGTCACCCAAATCGGTACGACGGGTCTGATAGCCAGCCTCCCAGAGGGCGATACGGCCAATGAGGCCATCTACATAAGTGCGGCTCATATAACTCTTGTCGCGCGAACCCTCACCGGGACGATACATCAGTGGCTCAACCTTCTTCAAGAGGTCGAGGTTGTACTCTGCGATATAACTGCGGTTGGTGAGCTCTGTTGCCTCTTCGCCCGAAACGAGCTGGAGGGGCACATCACCGTAGAATCGGGTGAGTTCGTAATAGAGCGTCGCGCGCAAAGCAATAGCTTCACCATAGATCTGGCTCAGGTCAGAGGGTCCCGTCTGATTGATCATCTCTTCGAACGAAGCTGCCGATTCGAAACTGTTGATGATGGTGTTGCAGATGGCAATGATCTTATACACGTTGTTCCACGTGCCGCTCAGGGTGCCATTGTTCGAAACGTTGGGGAAGTTTTCAGGACCACGGAGGTTCTTGGTATTGTCGATGTAGCCGTAGAAGTTGGAGATTACCCAGCGGTTGATCTGCGAGCCGTAGTACTCAGGCTGCGCCTCAGTGTCGGAACTGCCTACCACCATATCATAGAATGCACCATTGGAGTGCAGGTTGGAACTGCTGCGCCACAGACTGTAGGCATTCTGCAGAGCGGCCTTCGCCGTTTCGGACGATGCGAATACGAAATCGACATCGGCCTCGGAAGGCGAAGAAGTGTCCAGAAAGTCATCGCAAGAGGTAGCGCCCCAAAGGAGCCCCAGACCCATGATGCTATAGATTATCTTTTTCATATCGTCAATACATTAAAAATCAAGGTTGATACCAAATGTGAAAGTCTTGGGACGCATATAGGCACCGTAGTCAAGGCCTAAAGTAGGATAGTTGCTGTTGGCGGTCGGGTTCACGTTGACGTCGGGATCGAGACCCTTGTAACCGGTGATGGTGAAGACGTTGCCAGCGGTGAAATAGACGCGGAAGCGCTCGATCTTGGCCTTCTGTGTCAACTTCTTCGGCATTGTGTAGCCAATCGTGAAATTGCTGAGACGAAGATAGGAAGCATCTTCAATGAACTCGTCATAAACGACGTTCTGCTCACCATAAGCCACAGGATACTTGGCTCCGGAGTTGAGATTGCGGAGCTCGTTGGCATCAGTTACGACTACGAGTTCTCCGTTCTCGATCTTGGTGAGGTGATACATATCGTTGATGAATGACATCTTGTTCTTACCAATGCCCGTTTCCTTACCACCATTGAGCTGTGACATACGCTGGGCATTGTAGATCTTACCGCCAAGCTGATAGGTGAAGTTGGCGTTGAAGTCGAACCACTTGTAGTTGCCGCTAAAGTTGAAGCCACCCGTATGGTGAGCCATGATTTCGCCAATGTTGGTAACGTCGGCGTTGTCAACTACGCCCGAACCGTCGAGGTCCTGTAAACGGAGCATACCTGGGAATGCCGTCTGTCCATCGGGACGTGGGAAGCCCTTGTTAGGATTGCAGGTGCCAGTGATGGCGGTTGAGATGTCGGGGATGCCCGATTTCAATACATATTGTCCATTGACGATGTCAAAGTCGTCAACAGTATAGAAACCTACACCCTCCTTCTTGAAGCCCTGCACAACGCCCACAGGCATATCCTCGGCCAACATGAAGTCGTTGCCTGGCATCTGGCCAGAGCCGAAGGTGCTCGAACCATAGTAGATATTGGTGTGGTTGGGCAGTTCATCAACGTTGTTGTTGTTGAAGTTATAGGTCATCGAGAAGTTCAAGTTGAAGTCCTTGGTGTGAACAAGCAGTGCATTAACTGCGATTTCGAAGCCCTTGTTGGAGGTCTGGCCCATGTTCTTCATCTGATAGGTATAACCTGTCGAAGCGTCAATCTCATCACGCATCAAGAGGTCTTTGGTAGTGTTCCAATATACATCGAGGGTACCATTGATGCGATTCAGGAAGCCATAATCAAGACCGATGTTGCGGCTGATGGTTGTCTCCCACTTGAGGTCTGGATTAGACTTCATACCTGCAGGAGCATAGACATTGACAGTTCCGCCATTCCATGAGGTAGTGGAAGAAGACCAGGTCTCATGCCAAAGCGAAGAGTTGATATTGTCGGCACCCGACTCACCGTATGAGATACGAAGCTTCAGGTTGTCGAGCCAGTCTTTGGTGTTCTCAAGGAAAGGTTCATCACTAACACGCCAGGCAAGAGCTGCTGCGGGGAAGTAGCCCCAGTGATTGTTGGATGGGAACTTGCTCGAACCATCGGCACGGAATGTGGCGGTGAAGAGATAGCGGCCAAAGAGGGAGTAGTTCAAACGACCGAACCAAGACATGGTCGATTCGGGCACATTGATGGTGTTGGTATAATAGTTTTCGGTAGGACGTTTCTCAGAGTCGCCCATATTCATCATACCGAATACACGGTCCATATCCCAGATATCATCCATCGGATAACCAGCGCCAATCATATAGCTTTGATTCGACTTGTTCTTAATCTCCTCATTGCCAAGCATAATGTTGAGGCTGTGGTTCTCTCCCAAGCCCTGAACGTCGTAATTCAAAGTGGTTACCCAACGAAGGTTCTGATTCTGTGTCTTGGTGAGGGTAGCATATTTGTAGCCCTTGGTATAGTCAGTGGTGTGGTCAGCATCCTCATAATACTTGCCTTCTCTCCAACCGCCACCAAGTGCGAGCTCAGAACGCAAGGTGAGACCCTTGAGAACCTCATAGCTGAGAGCGAAATTGCCACGCAGGCGATTGTTGGTCGAACCATTATACATATGCTCGAGGGCATAAAGCGGGTTGTTGCCTTCTTCAAAGTTGTTGGCACCCAGACCAAAGTAGCTCACAAGGCCGTCACCCAAAGGATTATCAATGGGGCGGAACTCAAAGGCTGACGACAAGGCGGTACCACGACCTGTGGAAATGTTTTCACGGCCAGTGACATGGATGTTGGCATAGCGAAGGTCCATATCGAAGGTCAGACGCTTGTTGATCTTCTGCTTCAACTTGAAGTTGACGCTGTAGCGCTCGTAACCCGAGCGGATCTTGGTACCTTCATCATCGGTATAGCCAAGCGAAAGGGTATATTTGGTCTTCTCCGAGCCACCAGACATCGAAATGTTGTGGTTCCACTGGAGAGCGGTGCGAAGCAGGTCTTCGGTCCAGTCATGGGCCTCTACATTGGCATAATCGTTCCAGTGGTTTCCTCCGAGGGCTCCAAGGCCATAATATTTGGCGATACCATCGGCAAGACCCGAACCATAAGAGTCACCATAACTCCATACATAGCGCAGATAGTCCTGAGCGCCAAGAGCCTCTGTGGTCTTGAAGACATTCTTCACCTGCATAAAGCCGGAATACGAAATAGAAAGCTTGTCCTTGTCGGCACCCTTGGTGGTGACGAGGATTACACCGTTGGCACCACGTGCACCATAGATGGCTGTCGAAGCTGCATCCTTCAGCACATCGATGCTGACGATCTGGTCGGCTGGAATATCGGTGATGGTTCCTGCGGGGAAGCCATCGACGATGAAGAGTGGTTCGTTGCTCTGCGAAATAGAACCGCCACCACGCACACGGATAGAAGTGCTACCGCCAGGACGACCGTCCTGGGAGACTACGCTCACACCAGCAAGTTTACCCTGCAAGGCCTGCGAAACGTCAGAAACCGGGTTGGCCACAAGTTCCTTTGCATTGACCGAAGAAACCGAACCAGTGAGGTCACGCTTCTTTACGGTGCCGTAACCGATGACAACCACTTCGTCAAGCTCGTCACGATCTTCCTCGATGGCAATGCTGAACTTGCTCTTGCCGGCCACGGGAATGTTTTGCTCGCGATAGCCGATGTAAGTCACTTTGAGCGTAGCGTTTTCGGCCACGTTCGAGATACTGAAGTTACCATCGATGTCGGTGGTAGCACCGTTGGTGGTACCCACAACGATGACGTTGGCGCCAATCACTGGCTCGCCCAACTCATCGACTACGGTACCAGTCACGGTCTTGGTTTGGGCAAAGATGAACGCACTGCTGAGGGCAAATGCCATCAGTAGAGATGCCAATCTTCCCAACCATTGGTTGCATGTACTTCTTTTCATGTCGAAAAAAGTTTGTGTTAGGGAATGATAGTTTGTGTTACAATGTTATTTTAGTGGTGCAAAGATGCGATTTTTTTTGTTTTTTTCCAAATATTTATTTAAAAAAATCCAAAAATAAGTGAAAATAACGGTGAATTTATCAAATACTTTCCATTTTCTCCCAATTTATTCTATTTATTTCCTTTGTTTTTCGTTTTCTTTGTTTTTCAGCTTTGCTAAACAAAAGAAAGAGATATCGAAAGATCATCATCCAAACGAATTTGGATGTCAACGTTCGTAGACGTACTATTTCCGACTGAATGTGGTGCGTCAACGTTCATAGACGTGCAATTTCCGACAAGAAGTGCTGCGTCAACGTTCGCAGACGAACAATTTCCGATTGAATGTGGTGCGTCAACGTTCGTAGACGTGCAACTTCCGACAGAATGTGGTGCGTCGAAGTTCGTAGACTTACTATTTCCGACAGGATGTGGTGCGTCAGCGTTCGTAGACGTATTATTTCCGGCTGAATAAGAAGCATCAACGTTCATAGACGCACTATTTCCGACTGAATAAGAAGCATCAACGTTCATAGACGCACTATTTCCGACTGAATGTGGTGCGCCAACGTTCGTAGATGTACTATTTCCGACAGGAGGTGGTGCGCCAACGTTCGTAGACGTACTATTTCCGACAGGAGGTGGTGCGTCAATGTTCGTAGACGCACAATCTCCGAAAAAAGAAAGAGGGTATGCCCCGATCTAATGGATTGATCCAGGGCACACCCTCATATTTGCAAAAGGAAATGAAACTTACTCGTTCATGAAGCCATAACCGTTTTTGAAGCCACCAGTAGCGACGGCATTCGGGCAGATTGGCCACAGATAGATGGGAGCCGATACATAATCATAATCGAAGAAGAGATAGGTATCGTACTCGTCACGGTACTTGAGAAGGTCACTGCCCCAAGCTGTTTCCTTGTATCCATCGGCCACAAGAGCAGCACCATCGACAGGAGCAAAAAGACCCTGGATGGCAAGATTGGTCTCGGCAGGTGTGCCACCCCAACCGAATGCTGACCAGTCGTCGTTGACGCCACGCCAACCCGGGAAGGTGACGGGGTTGGTCTCGTCTGTGCACTGGGTGGTCAGACGATAGCCCATCTGCGACTTGGCATCGACAGCCTTGGTGTAGATGACGTTGGAGATGACGTTGCCGTTGGCAAAGGTATAGCTACCATTGGCAGCAAGACCGTCCATCATAGCCTTGGTCATGTCCTTGATGCGCTTGATGGCCCAAGGCAGACGACCCGTACGAATCAGGGTGAAGCGACGATCGCCCTCACCAGCAAACTCGAAGCCGCGCTCCTCGATGATGGCATTGAAGACACCACCACACTCGTTGATAAAGCCATCGGTATTAGCCTCGGCTGCGGAAGCAAACGAACGCTCACGCACGGTCTTGAGGTAAGACTTGGCAGTGGCCTCATCACCCGTCATGGCACAAGCCTCGGCGTAACCGAGATACATTTCGGCCATACGCATATAGGGGCCATTAACACCCGCCTTTCGCTGAGCGATGGTATTGGGGGTCTTCATGCGGTTGTCGTCCCACTTGTTGAGAGCGAGACCTCCTCCCTTGGCCTGCGAACCGGGAACAAAGGGGAGGATAATTTCTGTACCAGAAGTTGTGCCGGTAATGGCTACAGCTACATCACGACGCTTGTCCTTGGGATCAAAGACGCCATAGTAGAATGCAGGATTGATACGAGCCTGACCGTAACACTTGGGAGGATAACCCTTCGAACTACCAGTACTTGGACGTCCACTGGAATAGGTGCGCTCGTCGCTGGATACATTCCACTGCATCGGGTACTCGTAGATTGACTCGTCGGCGTAGGCGGCATCGTCGTCCATCATCTGCTGGAAGAAGTACTGGTGGGGATTGTCATAGACCTGGCCAGCCTTGCCTACGGCGCGTGGATCGGTAGTATAGAACTTTGCTGTTCCCGCATTGTCAATAGCAGCCTTGAAGTAGGTCTTGGCCATCTGGTAGAAATTCATATAGTCAGAACGGCGTGCATAAAACGCATTGGCAGCATTGGCGTTGGCATTGCCCATATTCTCAAAGGTGACGGTCTGGCCCTTGCCGTCGATATAAGTCATATCTGCACGACGTGTCTGGTAGCCAGCTGCCTCAAGGGCGATGCGGCCAATAAGACCATCAACGAAGGTCTTGGAGAAGTAATTCTTGGCAGAAGACGCAACGCCGGGAATCGAACCAACGGGATACATCAAAGGCTCCACGCGAACGAGGTCAGCAAGAATGCAATCATAAATAGAATCACGGGGTGTCAATCCTCCTGTTGCCTCACCGAAGACCGTGGCAAAAGGCACATCACCATAATATTTGATGAGTTCGCGATAGGCAGTCGCACGTAGGGCGATAGCCTCGCCGTACATCTGACCGATGCCTGATGGGGCACCCAAGGCGATAGCATCCTGACCAGTAGCAGACTGTTCGATACCCTGGATGACGGCATTGGCCTTACCAATCACGTCAAAGAGCTGAACGTAGCAACCCGAATTGTTGTTGCTCGAATAGGAGTCGATGTCGTATGTACCGGTCAGTGTTCCATTCGAGTAGAAGCTCTCAGGCACATGACGGGCAATCTGATTGGTATAGGCCTCGGGGTGACGCTCAATGTCTGAGCCAGCTATATCGGCTGCATAAAATAGACCGGCACCAAAGACATGGCTATTGGCTGTGGCTCGCCACGATTCGTAGGCGCCCTCCAAGGCTGCACGTGCAGTAGTGGTATTGGAGAATACGAACTCAGCATCTACTATAGAAGGAGACTTTGGCTCCAGATAATTCTCGCACGCGGTAAAAGCCATCGCTCCGACCGCAACGAGTGTAGAATATAATAGCTTTTTCATATTTTAGGTTCGTTTTTAACTGTTAGAAAGTAATATTAGCGCCCACGGTAAATGACCGCGATTTTGGATAAGAGTTAAGGTCATAGCCTGGTGTGGGGAATCCGCCAGTAGCAGAAGAAGTGGTGACGTCAGGATCCAATCCACTGTAGCCAGTGAGGCAGAAAAGGTTATTGCCAGTAGCGTAGATGCGCAGATTGCTGACACCAATCTTCTTGGTCCAGTTCTGTGGCAGGGTGTAGCCGATGGTGGCGGTGTTGAGGCGGAGATAGGATGCATCCTCGATGAACTCGGAGTTCACGACGCCGTACTCCGACATCATCGTGCTGTACTTGGTATCCTGGTTGATGGCACGCAGAGCATCGGGAGTAGTGTCAAACACGAGGTCGCCAGAGCCATCGATAGTGTGGTAGCGGAAAGCCTTGCCGGCATAGTACAGACGGTTGGCGCCTGCAGCGGTATCCTTATCACCCTTGAAGGCGTTCATGGCGTTGGCATTATACACCTTGCCGCCTATCTGATAGGTGAAGCCCAACGAGAAGTCAAGAGCCTTCCAGTTGCCTGAGAAGTTAAAACCACCAGTATGCTCAGCACGAGCATAGCCGATAATCTGCTGGTCGGGTTCGCCATCGCCATCGTTATCCTCAAACTTGGGGGCACCAGGGAAAGGTAACACGGTTTTTCCATCGGAATCGCCATTGAGAGATATCAAGGCAGAGGGATAGTTGCCAATAGTTGCATAGCCCTTCTGCGAATCTTTGAGGGTGTATTTGCCGGTCGAGGCATTGTAGTCGAAGTCATCTATTGTGAAATAGCCGGCCGACTTATAACCATTGATGGTACCAACGGGCTCGCCCTCACGCACGACATAGTCGTAGTAAGGCAGCAGCATCGACGATGCCCAACCGTTGTGGGTATCGCACATGGCACCATCGACAATATCCTCCACGTTGTTCTTGTTGAAGTTGTAGTTTATGCTGAACGAGAGGTTGAAATCCTTCGAGCGAACGATGTCGTAGGCGAAGGTCAGTTCGACACCCTTATTGGAGGTCTCACCCACGTTGTCGTACTGAAAATCATAACCCGACGAGGGGTCGCAAGGAATTTGCATCAGAAGGTCAACCGTATTGTTCAGGTAGAAGTCTACACTTCCACGTAGGCGACTATTGAGAACAGCGAAGTCGATACCAAGGTTGCGGCTATAGGTGGTCTCCCACATCAGCGCCGCATTGGGTTTCATAGAACCTGGCTGGAAGATTGAAACATCAGCACCATCAACCTTAATGGTTCCGTCTTCCCAAGTGGGCAGCCACAAGCCAGAATTAATATTGTCGGCACCTGATGAACCGTACGAGAGACGGAGCTTAAGGTTGTCGAGCCAGCTACTGGCACTCTCCATCCAAGGCTCGTCACTGACGCGCCATGCGAGGGCGGCAGCTGGGAAGTAGGCCCAGTGATGCTCAGGGGCGAACTTCGACGATCCATCGGCACGGAAGGTAAATGTGGCTAGATAACGTCCCTTGTAGCCATAGTTTGCGCGACCAAAGAAAGATGTGGAATGAACAGGCAGACCAATGTTGTTTTCGTATTTGGCATTTACTTTATCATTCATCGTAATATGTCCGAACGCATCAGTCTTGCTGAACTCTGGAGGATAACCCTGACCAGAGTAGCTTGACGTATAGCCCTTGCTGCCAATGATTTCGTTACCGGCCATGAGGTTCACGCTGTGATTCTTGCCCAAGCCAGGCACCTCATAGTTCAACGTGTTGACCCAACGGACATTGTAACCATTACTCTTGTCAAGCTTGGCGCTATTAATGCCCGAAGTCTGACCTCCATCCCAAGTTTTGGCCTCATTCCAGTAGCGACTACCAGAGAGTTCTGTGCGGAAGCGCAGGCCCTTGATGATTTCCCAAGTGATACCGGCACGGGCACGGATGCGATGCACGTCGCGAGTATAATCATACTGCTGGGTGGCAGTGTAGGGATTATAGATATCCTCAACATTCTGACTACCCATGCCCAGCAACTTTGGATCGTTAGTGCCATAACGTTCGATGATGTCGGCATCAATAGGAGCATAGCGATAAGCAGAAGTAGCATTGTCAAAGTGGTTACCCTCGATAGTTGTCTTTGCATAACGGAGGTCGAAATCGACAGAGAGCTTCTTGTTGATCTTCTGATCAATCTTGAAATTAGCGCCCATACGATTATAACCCGAATTGATACGGATACCCTGGTCGTCGGTGTAATTGACAGCTACATAGATCTTCGTCTTGTCGGTACCGCCACTGACGCTCAGGTCGTGGTTCCAAGTGTTGGCGGTGCGCATCAAATCCTCCACATAGTTGTGGGCAGATACATTCTTGTAGTCGTTCAAGTGGTTTCCGTTGGCAGAACCGAGGCCATAGTACTTGGCAACGTCACGGCCATAGCTTTCTCCATAAAGGGTTAGGTATGACCATGTGTTATAAACGTGCTCGTAAGCGCTCTGGGTCTCGATGAGTTCGGGATTCCACTTCGACTGGTAATAAACGCCATACTTCACCACGGCCTTGCCTTCCTTGGCACCCTTGGTGGTGATGAGGATTACACCGTTGGCACCACTGGCACCATAGATAGCGGTCGAAGCCGCATCCTTCAGGACGTCGATGCTCTCGATGTTGTCGGCAGGAATATCGTCAATCGACGAAACCTGTACACCATCGACGATGAAGAGAGGTTCGTTGCTCTGGGTGATGGAGCCACCGCCACGTACGCGAATGGCCATCGATGCACCAGGACGACCGTCCTGCGAAGTAACGCTCACGCCAGGCAGCTGACCCTGGAGGGCCTGGGCTACGTTCGAAACTGGGTTGGCCTTCAGCTTGTCACCGCTGACCGATGCTACGGCACCCGTGAGGTCACGCTTCTTGACCGTACCATAACCGATAACTACCACTTCGTCGAGCTCGTCACGATCCTCGGCGAGAGCAATGTTAAATGAAGTCTTTCCTGCCACAGGAATAATCTGCTCCTTGTAGCCGATGTAAGTCACCTTCAGGGAAGCGCCATTGGCCACATCCTGAATACTAAAGTTACCATCGATGTCGGTGGTAGCACCGTTGGTGGTACCTACAATGACGACATTGGCGCCAATGACTGGCTCTCCCATCTCGTCAACTACGGTACCCGTCACAGTCTTGGTCTGGGCGAAGACAAACGCACTGCTGAGGGCAAAAGCCATCAACAGGGTGGTCAATCGTCCCAGCCATGTCTTGCATGCACTGCTTCTCATGTTTCGGAAAAATAGTTAGTTAATAATATGTTAATAATTTATCAAGTGTGCTATTTAGTCATAAAATGCGGGACAAAGATGATTAATTTTTTTAATTTTTCCAAATTTTTTCAATAAAAAGTAGATATTAGGCCCTCATTTTATATCTTAACTGTCATAAACGCACGAAAAAGGCCACCGACAGAAGAAAACTGTCGGGGCCTTGCTTTATTTCTGAAGGATTAAGACTCCAGGCTTACCACCCTGGATTCTGTGCTACATCGGCATTGTTGAGGTCGAGTGCATTCTGTGGGTATGGACGGAGGATGCGTGGACTACCATCGCTACCATAGAGGTTGCTCTGGTTGACGTCGTCCTCCTGATGCGCCTTCACATATTCGATGAGCTTGTGGGTACGCTTCAGGTCGGTCCAGCGCACACACTCACCAAAGAGCTCACATGCACGCTCCTTGAGGATGAAGTCGATGTTGACATCCGAAGCATTGACAGTCATCGCAGCCTCATAACCGGTCTTGATGGTACCTGGGCGCTTACGCAGCGTGTTGATATATGTGGCGGCACCAGCAGCATTGCCCTGCTGAAGGGCAGCCTCAGCGGCAATCAGATAGGCTTCGCCGAGACGGCAAAGGCTCACATCATGCATCGAGCAGGTAGTGCTGCGGTTGGCAATAGAGGTCGAGGTGTAGTCGTCGAACTTCCTGACGCAAGGCACACCAAGGTCCATGTGACGACGGTCCTTATAGGTGGCAGGCGAACCGTTGGAAGGAGCAATGCCTCCGTCGGCAATGGTCTTCGAGATATACTTAAGACCAGCAAGCTGGCTCTCAGTCTTGGTAGCCTTCCAGGCTTCGATGTCCTCGTCAGTTGCCCACCAGGGTGCATAGTAGTAGCAGATGTTCGACGAAGGATTGTTGTAGTAGTCGAAGTAGGAGGTCAATGCAGTTGTCGAACCATCACCATGGAACTCGAACATAAAGGTCTGCTCGTAGCGGCCATCGCCACGGTCGAACTGATGATGTGCCCAAAGCAGCGGAGAATAGCTGCCGTCGATCGACTTGTTGTTGGGGCACTCGGCACCTCCGAGGTAAGAACCATACTGTGCCATCATAGCAGAACCGTCGCTCTTGGGATTCTCGACCGATTCGTAGCTGTACTGCACAGTCCAGAAGAACTCGCCGCAGGATTCATTAGCGATGTCGAAGGCATCCTCAATGGAGAGAGAAGGAGTCTCGCCATTGATAGCCACCTTGGCATACTTCTCGGCATTGGCAAAGTCGCTCGATTGGGCGATGCTGGCCTCAATCGATTCATCACCCTGGCCATTGAGCCAACCACGGGTCAGATAAGCCTTGGCAAGCAGGAAGTTGGCAGCACGCTTGTTGGCGCGGGCCGAAGTAGCGGCACCATAGTCGAGAAGAGCAGAACTGTTGACTACTGACTCAAGTTCGGTGATGATGAAGTCGTAGCACTCCTGCAGCGAAGCACGCGGGTGCTCCATCACGGCGCCACTGTAGTAATCGTTCGAAAGCGGCACTCCACCAAACTGCTGGACGAGCTGGAAGTAATACCACGCACGAATCACGCGGGCCTCAGCCACAAACTGTGCTACCTTCGGTCCTGGTTCGGTGGTCTCGCTGTAGTAGATTACTGCATTGCAGAGCTGGATGCCCTTGTAGCAGTTGGTGTAGAAGTTGAGGATGGAGCCGTCATCGGTGTTGACGGTATAATAGGTATAGACAATCGACTCGCTCTTGCCGTCACCGAAGAGGTCGGTGCCACCCACGAAGACATTGGGAGTGGTGCTGAAGATCTTGCGGAGCGAAGAGTACATCGAATTGGTCAGGCTTTCGAAGCCGGTGCTGGTCTTGTAGAAGCTGTCAGTCGAAACATTGCTTCGGCTATCCTGATCGAGGAAGTCCGAGCAGCCTGTCGAAAGCAGCGTCATGGCGGCAAGTGCAAAAGCACCAATATATTTCTTGTTCATATTCTTTCCTTATTAATAATATTAGAACTTGAGGTTGATACCCACCTGATAAGTGCGTGAGCTGACACCACCCTTACCATTGGTAACCGAAGCGTCGGCCCATTCGGGATCGAAGCCCTCGTAATCCTTCACCCAGGTGAATGGGTTGATGATGTTGCAATAGATGCGGAGGCTCTGGATGCGAAGTTTCTGCATCCAATCGCTTGGGAAGGTGTAGCCGAGTGTGATGTTCTTGATGCGGACGAACGAGTTGTCAACGAAATAGTATGAGTTGGCATCGTTGTCAGTATTGAAGGCTGTGCCACCACCATTACCATTGGTAGAGGTCGGGAAGGGCCAGTAACCATTGTGGGTCTCGGTAGCATAGGTCACACCTGCACTGGTAACCGAAGCATCGGTGATCTTGTTGAGGCCGGAGATGATCTCGAAGGCCGAAGGATCCTTGATGACGGGAGCGCCCTCAGGGATGTAGTAGTCGATCTTGAGGTGCTGCGTACCACGCGAACCGTAGCGGCAGAACTCACGCATGAATGGCGAATATACGGTGCCGCCCATGCTGGCATAAACCGACATCGAGAAGTCCCAGTTCTTATAATTTACGCTGGTGTTGAACGAGCCTGTCCATGTGGGGCTTGCATGACCGAGAATCTGACGGTCGCTGGCATTGATGACGCCATCCTTGTTGATATCCTCATAGATTACCTCACCTTCGTGCACGCTGGGGATGCTGCTGTCGGTGCAGGCTTTCTTGGCATACTCGAGGTCGGCGATGCCGAGGATCTTGTAGCCATAGACTACATCGATGTCGTGGCCGATGAACCACTTGTTGCCCACGAGGTCCTCCTTGCCGCCATTCAACTCGACGATACTGTTGACGTTGCGACCATAGGTGAAGGTGGTCTCCCAACGCCAGTCGCGTGTCTGCACATTAAGTGTATTGAGGGTGATCTCGACACCGCGGTTGCGAACCTTACCAACGTTGCTCACGATGGCGCCTGTGCTTGAACCCATCTCAAGTGGGGTCTTGAGGTCCATAAGCAGGTCTTCGGAGTTACGGTTGTAGAAGTCGATGCTACCGTTGATGCGGTTGTTGATGAAACCGAAGTCGAGACCGATGTTGAACTCCTTGGTTTTCTCCCAGGTCAGGTCGCCGTTCGAGAGGGCATAGCCATAACCGTTGGCAACTGCACCACCGAAGTTGTAATAGTACTTGGTGTCGGCCATCGACAAGGTCTGATAGGCACCCACGCCGGCATTGTTACCGGTGACACCATAGCTCACGCGGAACTTGAGGTTCGAGAGCCAGTCCTTTGTGCCTTCCATGAAGGCCTCGTCGTTGATACGCCAGGCAAGGGCTGCCGATGGGAACATACCCCAACGCTTTTCCTTGGCAAACTTGCTCGAACCATCCCAACGGGAGCTGACGGTGAGAAGGTAGCGGTTACGGTAGTTGTAGTTGATACGGGCTACCCACGAAAGCATCTGGAAGCGAATGTACTCTGATTTGACATTCTCGACAGTGCCCGAACCCCAGTTGTACCAATATACGTCGAATGGCATATTGGTGGTCTTGTCGTAGTTGCTGTTTACTCTGTCGTCATAGACCGAGAAGAGGCCCAGCACGTTGAGGCTGTGCTCCTCGTCGCGGCCGAAGTTCTTGATGAAGTTGGCCTGTGTGTCCCAGGTATAGGAGAAGTCCTCGGCGTTGGTCTGCTCCGACTGGTTGCCCTTTCCGCCGCGCACCTGCGTCTCTGCGCCGTAGAAGACGCCGTGGTCACTGCGCTGGTAGGAGGGCGAGAAGGTGGTCTTCAGGATCACCTCCTTGATGGGTGAGTACTGCAGATAGATATTACCGAGCGCATTGTAGCTGCGGGTGTTGTCGATCGAATTCTCACGATCGGTGATTGGATTGATGGTCGAAGTTGGGCCACCGCCATCGGGGTACATCACAGCATCCTTGCCTGGCTGGTAGATGGGGTCACCTGCCTTATAGCTTCCGTCGGCAGCATCCTCCTTATAGCGAGCCAACATAATGGGGGCCATGAGGAAGGCGTTGTTGACGGCATTCTTCGAACCGCTGGCCTTGAGCGAAGTAGCCAGGTTGAATGAGATACCTGCCGACCAGTTGTCGTTGACCTTATGATCAACTGAACCCTTGAGGTTCCAACGCTCATAGCTGTCATAGAGCACGCCTTCTTCG
>Ga0247610_10001182_pt1 | contig 33096 bp, 23 predicted proteins | sample 174DNAGHGhighgp2_FD_193483 | JGI IMG/M metagenome (GOLD analysis project Ga0247610, IMG submission 193483) | Sheep rumen microbial communities from Palmerston North, Manawatu-Wanganui, New Zealand - 1742 DNA GHGhigh gp2 | ecosystem: Host-associated > Mammals > Digestive system > Stomach > Rumen...
CTTTTCCCCCGTGCGCCCGCATTACCTGATCCACGTAGTTCAGACCGAGTCCGAACCCGCTGACACCGCCCTTACGGTTTTTCTCATGGATGGCCGCCCGTCCGAACTTGTCGAATATCACCTGCTGTTCCTCCTTTGTCATGCCTATACCGTTGTCGCGCACTTTCAGCAGCACATACTTGTCGGTATCGAAGGTCTTTATCGACAGTTCAATCTCATCCTTTGAATACTTCACAGCGTTATCAATCAAGTTGGCAATGGCCTCCGTCAGATATTGCTCGTCGGCCAATACATTCTTCACCTCCAGGAAGGTTTTTACCTCGATCGGCTTCGTTGACTTTGCCTTGGCTTTTTCCACCAAGTCGTTGATGATGGGTTCAATATGGATATCCCATTTGTTCAGGATCAGTTTCTTGTTTTCAAGTTTCGAAATGGTCAGCAGCTTGTTCACAAGCGCCAACAGGTGTTCTGCCTCCTCCTCGATAATCGTATAGTATTTCTCTTTAATCTGCGGTTTGTCGTCCACTTTGCCACTATGCAGGAAGTGTGCGCCCATGATGATGCTCGAGAGCGGCGACTTCATATCGTGTACCATCGCATACGAGAAATCGTTCCTCAACTCCGCCATCTGTTCCTGTTCGTTGATGAAACGCAGCAGTTGGATGATGATGACGGCAAAGAAGCTCAATATGATGGCACTTATCAGAAACAGCGGACTCAGTCGACGGGCCAGTTCAGGATAGGGGTTGTTCAGCGCCAAGCGGATAGCCCTCGAGCCGTCGCGCCCGATACTTACCGGCTTCGTGTACATCGACCAACTCGAACTCCGTTCATTATTCTGCCACACTACTTTTTCTTTTCTACTTACGCCTTCTCTACTCTTTTCTCCTTCTATCTCCTGGAGGGTCACATCCCGACTGATTCCCGCCACGCTCAACAGCGAGTCGACATACATCGCCACTGTGTCCCGCGACGACTCCGAATGGTATTTCTGGCTCACCGCCCACATCAGTTGATTGCCAGCCCGTTCGGTGATGTCCCTTGATGCCGAGCGATAGGTCATCCACATATAGACGCCCAACAGCAGCAATACTGCCATCGCACTCAAAATCGACACATATTTATATTTATTAGTATGCATGCTGCCCGCAAAGTTACACTAATTTGGGCAAAATACAAAATAAAATGCAATATTTTACCTCGATGCGACAAATTTGGTGGTTATTCCCTCGATTTGTCGTCTTTTGGAGCCTTTGTCGCATTGTTGTAGACAAAAATCGGAGCCTTTTCGCCGAATTGTCCAAAAAATCGCTATTTGTCCATACAACTGCAAACGAAATAACGACAAATAATTGGAATGATGCCAATAAAACCCATATCTTTGCACTGACAAAAGTCAAAAACAACAACATGTATCACAATCTAAAATGAATAAAGTTATGAAGACAAATAAGAATTTGGTAAACCTGATGCTCATGAGCATCGTTGCCACAGTAACCGTTTCATTTACCGCCTGTTCAGACGATATTATTGATGATAGAAATGGTGATTCTTTGATCATTGCCACGGAGGGCGAGAAGCTTGAAGAGCCTATCGGTCTGGTTTATAAAGACTTCATAACCCCGAGCGATGTGACAATCCTGAATGCCGACACCACCGAGATTGCCGTGAGCAAGGCCCTTGCCGACAAGAAAGGTATCACCAACTTCGTGAATCACCCCATGGGTATCTGGGATGCTAAGAACCACGATTCCTACCTGCGTCGTGCCACAGAGCAGCGTCTTGTAGGCGACCGTTATATCTTAAAGGTGAAGCGCTCCTCGCTGGCAGAGGTGATCGGAGGCAGGGATCTGGTACTGAATACCGGTCTCTACTACAACCCCGAGCCCACCACGACACGCGGTGCCGATATGGGAATGCCTGAGGAGGCTGCCAAGTACATCGACGAGCATAACGTAATCCACCCCGCTGCCATTAGCTTCAAGCCTTTAGAAGGTAATACGACACGCGCTACCGCCGATGGTTACGAGACGATCGTCATAGAGGATTTCTTCAACGAAGCTCCCTGCACCCGCAGCTGGTTCAGCGATGCATGGGACTGGGTCAAGGAGAAAGTGTCGGAGGCAAAAGACTATGTGGTGGAGAAGACCACCTACACCATCGACGGCGAGAAGAAAACCTACAACGTAATCCGTCACAAGAGCGAGTTGAAGAGGGATATGAAGTTTGAGTGCGGACCCGCAGAAGGTGACTCCATCAATGTCAAATTCCAATGCCCGCTTCAGTTCGACCTCGACTATACGCTCGAAATTCATGCCAAGGGCGACATCTCTACAGCGATGATTCCCAAACTGAACTATCTGGAGACCTATTTCGATGGCTACTTTGCCATGAACCCAAATCTTACCGTCGGTTTCTCGAAGAAGGTATCTCTGCCTAAGGACAAGCAGCGTGTGAACCTGTGCAAGGTCAGCGGTATCGGTGTCACCTTCTTTATCGGCATCGTGCCTGTACACATCGACTTTGACCCCAGCGTCTACCTGAAGTTTACAGCAGAGCTCGAGGGAAGTGCAAAAATCGGTATCGACTACAACTTCGCCACCCAGTTCCGCGCCGGTGTGAAGTATAACAATGGGTGGAGCGGCATCTCCAACGGTGAAATTGTGAAGAACGAGTTCAGTCTGATCAAGCCCAACGTGGGACTGGATGCAAAAGCAGGTGTAGGTCTGATGCTCGGCGTGGACGTCATCATCGACAAGATTGCCGGTCCGTCAATCGCTCTCGGTCCGCAGGTGAACGCAAAGGCTAATCTGACCTATTCTTATTGGAAAGATGGTGGCGAATGGGACTTCAAGGCCAAAGCCACAGCAGGCGTTGCAGGTGAGGTTGGAGCCAAGATTAAGGTATTCGGTTACGAATTGGCCGACTGGAAATGCCCCTTCGAGATAGGCCCGCAGAAAACGATCTTCGAGTATCCGAAATCTGAATAAGGTCTTCATCACGAAGAGAAAAGGCGAAAAGGCACCCGAATGGATGCCTTTTTTTGTGTGGTTTGAAGGTCAATAACACATTTAACCTAAAGATAACATTCAAATAACTTAAAGTTTTTGTAGTTAATCGTAACTTTGCAGCGTCTAAAGGACAAAAAGATTCGAAAAAATTAATTATTAACAATTAAAAAATAAGAGTTATGGAAGCAATCATCACAGCCGCAACAGTACTGACAATGTACTTCAACGCAGTTAACAGCGACAACGCCAATTATATGTATAATGGTGAGATGGAAGACGGAGTGGTTAATAAGATCGAGGTGTACGCCCCGAACGACCGCCACCAGATGGAACAGAAGATGGAGTACTGCTACGCCTACGACGAGCAGGGTCGTCTGCAGGACAAGGAGACGCTGACCTGGGATGAGACAACAAAGCAGTGGACGAAGAGCAGCCGTCTGACCTATAGATATTATAAGAACGGATACAACGTGGAGATGAGCTACTGGAATGCCGAGAAACAGCAGTACGACCTGCCTACGGAAGTGACGCTCTACCGCTCGATAGCTCCGAATCTGACTACGGTGAAGACTTATAAGATGAATGAGCAGCAGGACAACATGTTTATGACCAGCAGCATGGTCATGATGGAACCCCTCGACAGCCGTCTGCTTGCTGTAAAGTAATTGAATCCTTAAAACTCTCTCGTTATATATTTCCTATGGCCGTCCTGCATTTATTACGACAGGATGGCCTTTTTCCCGAATTTAACATAAAGATAACATTCGTTTTATAGTGTGTTCGGAAAAAAGTCCGTAAATTTGCACCCGAAAAAGTATAATCAACTAATTTATATTAAAATGAAACTTAGAAGATTTTTTGCGGCAGTAGCCCTGATGACAACAGGACTGGCATCGGCCCAGCAGCAGATGCAGATGCCTGAGATTCCCATCGATGACAGTGTGCGTATTGGCAAACTTGACAATGGACTGACGTATTATCTGCGTCACAACAACACCCCAGAAAAGAAGGCGAACTTCTACATTGCCCAGCGCGTGGGTTCCATCCAGGAGGATGACTCGCAGCAGGGTCTGGCTCACTTCCTCGAGCACATGGCCTTTAACGGCTCAGAGCATTTCCCCACAGGTACGATGACCGAATATCTGCAGTCGATCGGCGTGCAGTATGGCCGCAGCCTGAATGCCTACACTTCGATCGACCGTACAGTGTACTACATCGCTGATGTGAGTACGGAACGCCAGAGTGCCCTCGACTCGTGTGTACTGGTGCTGCGCGACTGGAGTAGCGGCGTCACCGCCACACCCGAAGAGATTGAGAAGGAACGCGACGTGATCCACAACGAGTACCGCATGCGCAACTCGCCCAATCAGCGTATGATTGAGCGCGCCCTGCCCACCTTGTTCCAGGGATCGAAGTACGGCTACCGTATGCCAATCGGTAAGATGGAAATCATCGATAACTTCAAGCCCGAAGAACTGATAGCCTATTATAAGAAATGGTATCGTCCTGACAACCAGGCCATCATCATTGTCGGTGACATCAATGTGGATTACACCGAAGCACTGATAAAGAAGCTGTTCAGCGATATCAAAGTAGACCCGAATGCCCCAAAGGTCATTGACGAGCCTGTACCCGACAATGAGCAGACCATTTATATAGCTGAGAAGGACAAGGAGCAGCAGTATCCCATCATCATGCTTTCCATGAAGCGCGACCCCGTGCCCACAGAATTGAAGAAGACCGCCGCCTATTTGGTGCAGGACTATCTGAACTCGATGGTTTGCGCGATGCTGAACAGCCGATTCTCGGAAATTAAAGAGCAGCCCGACTGTCCGTTTATCCAAGCCCAGGTACAAGACGGCAACTTCATGCAGTTGGCCCGTACAAAGGATGCACTGATGCTCATCGGCGTAGCCAAGGAAGGCAAGGATATCGAAACCCTTCAGGCTGTGTTACGCGAGGCCAAGCGTGCCCGCGACTTCGGTTTCACCGCTACGGAGTATGCCCGTGCAAAGGCTGACTACCTGAGCGGTCTGGAGAAGCTCTACACCAATCGCGACAAACGTAAGAACGAGGCATATGCCAATGAATATGTGGAGAACTTCCTCGAGAATGAGCCTATCCCCTCAGTGGAAACGCTCTACCAAACCATGACGGCCTTGGCCGGACAACTGCCTGCAGAACTGGTAAACCAATATGCCCAGCAGATTATCAGCGTCGACGAAAAGAACCTTGTGGCTTTCTTCATGGAACAGGAGAAGGATGGCAAGACCTATATCACCACCGATGCAATGAAGAAAGGTACCAATGCCGTACGCACAGAAACCCTTACTGCTTGGGTGGACAACGTGAAGGAGGAACCCCTGATTGCCCAGATGCCTGCAAAGGGAAAAATTGTGAAGGAGACGGAAAACAAAACGCTCGGTTATAAAGAACTGACTCTTTCGAATGGTGCCCGCGTAATCCTGAAGAAGACTGATTTCAAGGATGACCAGGTAATGATGCAGGCAGAAGCCAAGGGCGGAATGTCGCTCTTCGGTAAGGCCGATGATATGAATCTGCAGTTGCTCTCTGTTGTGCCTGCCTATAGCGGCTTAGGTAATTTCCTGAAGTCGGAGCTCGACAAGGCCCTTGCCGGCAAAGTAGCATCGGTGAACATCAATGTGGCAGAGGACCGTCAGTATATCGCCGGACAGTCGACTCCAAAGGATCTGGAGACGCTCTTCCAGCTGTTCTACCTGACCATGACAGACGTGAAAAAGGATGAGAAGTCGATGGCCTCGTTTGTGAACCTGATGCAGACAGCTTTGAAGAACAAGGACTTGAACCACGAAATTGTGTATCGTGACTCAGTTGCCAGTGTACAGAACTGCGGTAATTTCCTCTATCTCACGCCAAGCGTGGACGATATCCAACGTTTCGACTACGAGCGCTCGTTGCAGATGATGAAGCAGCTGTATAGCAATGGTGGACAGTTTATCTATACCATCATCGGTAACTTCGACGAGCAGCAGGTACGCGAACTGCTGGAGCAGTATATCGCTCCGCTGCCAAAGGGCACACCTGTGAAAGCCAAGGATATCCGCACCTTCTTTAAGGGTAACCCCGTGTGCAACTTCACTCGTAAGATGGAGACGCCACAGGCCCAGACTACCGAGATATGGCTCACCGACAAGATTGCCTACACACAGGAGAATGTCGTGCTGATGAATATCGCCAAGCAAATTCTGACCCGTATCTATGATCGTACCATCCGCGAGGAAGAAAGTGCAGCCTACAGCGTCGGTGCCAAGAGCAGCATCAGCCTGAACGGCGACAAGCCAGTGTTCATGCTCCAGGCCGTTGCGCCCACCAATCCTGACAAGCAGAAAATTGCCCGCGATCTTATGCTGAAGTATCTGACAGAGGCCACACAAAAGATTACAGATACCGACCTGAACACGGTGAAGGAGATTTTGCTGAAGCAAGCAGAAGACAACAACCGCGAGAACGGCCACTGGATGAACGTGCTGACAGAATGGACGGCTGAGGGTGTGGATCTGCAGACAAACTATGCAGAGACTGTGAAGGCCATAACGGCTCAGAAGGTACAGAAATTCCTCGCCGACATTATCGCCGCAGGCAATCATGCCTCAATCGTTATGATGCCTGAGAAATAAGACTCAGAGTACTCAGATTAAATCGGCAATTTCAGAAGGAATCGTGCTCCACCGCTGTAAAGCGTGTCGAGCACGATTTCTCCTTTTAGGAGAGTCGCCAAGCGGCGGCAGAGGGGCAAACCAAGACCGAGACCCTCGCTGAAATCATCGAGTTTCAAGAACGGCTCAAATATCCGCTCCTGATTATCTGGAGCAATCCCACAACCCGTATCCTCAACGTAGAACGCCATAAAACGGGTATTCAACTGCTTGCAGCCGATGGTGATAGTTCCCTCGGTAGTGAACTTATCAGCATTGTGAAGCAGTTCACTGAGGATCTTCAGCACACTCTGCTTGTCAGTCGTCAAGCGGATGTCACGCTCAGCGGTCTCGATGTTCAACATCACGTCATCGCGATTCTTGAACAGCACATTACCTACTGCCTCGTGACAGAGCGTATTAGCGGTGACCATATCCTTACGTGGCAGTTCTTTTACTTTATCGAGGTCTGAAGTCATCGACCAGTTGTCGATAATGGTAGAGATGATATAGCCGTTGTGTTGCATATCTCTCGACAGCATCAGCCGTTCCTCATCGCTCATCTCGCGGTGGCTCTCACGTAGAATCTGTGCAAAGCCGTTGATAATATTGAGTGGGGTACGGATCTGATGTGACATATCCTGTATGAAAGCTGACTTGCGCTTATCAGACGCCTCGGCGAGGACTTTCGCCTCCATTAGTTCCCGGTTGCCTTGCTTCAACTCCGTTTTCATCCGCTCCAAATTTGCCACATAGTCGGCCAATGAGGTCTGCATGGCGGAGAAGCTGTTCTGCAATTGTCCGATGTCGTCCTTTCGGCGCGTCTGCGGGATGGCGGGATCAAAGCGTCCGTCGGCCATATTCTGTGTCGTGATGGCGAGCATCTGCAGACGGGTAACATTGCGCTTCACCACAAAATAGCAGAAGGTCCACAACAGTAACAGGCCGAAAACGATGATGGAGATAACGATATAGACAAAATGGTAATAACCTTTAAAGATATCACTCTTGGGACAGACGATAGTAAGCTGCCAATCGGTATGAGGCACCTGATTCTTTATAACCAGATTGCGGTCGTAGTCAATAGCATCCGCTTTGTCGTTGATATCGGTCTTACTCGTGGCAATGGTCTTGCCGCGGCTATCGGAGAGCACAAAATAGCTTTCGGGGTAAAGCCGTTCTTGGAATAATTCCTGTGTGAGCTTGCGCAACGAGATATCAGACGAGATGACACCGATGGCGCGTCCCTCGGCCGTCACTAAAGGCTTACAATATGAGATAATCAGTCCACGGTTGTTGCCCGTAATATCGTTACTGTCTGGAAATGGGTCGATCCAAAGGGCTTTACCACGCAGCATGGGGAGGCTGTACCAGTCCATGCCGAAATAGTAATAACTCTCATTGCCTTCCTGCGCCGTCTCGATATGATTCTCGCTACGCGATGAATAAGCAGAGAAAAACTTTCCCTGGTCTTTAAAGAAATTGGGTTCAAGGGCGATGCTGCAGCCATCAAGGATTGGGTTCAGCTCGACGATGTTACGCGAGAGCTGCAACAGGGCATCTGGACGGAGATTTTCCATGACCTGCCACTCGGTGTTCTGCGAAGCCACCTCCACCTCGCTGAGCAGCGCCATCATGTGTTGGGTAACATTGCTAAGCACCTGTGTAGCCTGGGAGATGGCGGCCTCGCGGGTAGCGGTACGTGAACGGTAGAACAACTCACCGATAGCCACCACAAACACAACGGTAGCTATCACTACGATACTCAGACTGAGACGTAGCGCAAACGAACGGCGTATCTGTTTAGCAATGATGTTCATGAGGCACTTTCGGTTTGAGGGTGATAGATATCCTCCTGAGCTGTACGCAGAAGTTCGTTCAACAGTTCGCCAACCTGATTGGCATCATTATCAATCTTGCCGACCATAGCGTCCATATAGTCGTCGGTCATATCCTGATATTCCTCACAGATGGTACGTGAGACGGCGGCGATGTCGGCCACAGGTCCTGACATACGCTTCGTCATGTTATGGAGTACCGCGTTCCTGATATGTTCCTCTTCCTTTGCTTGCTCATAGGCCTGTTGCAGTTCGGCATGACGCTCCTCGAGCACGGCCGACTGCTGACGCACCTTATTCACATACTTGCCCATAAATTGCTGCATGGTTTTGAACCGGCGCTGCAATTGGCCAATCTCGTCCTCACGGGTGCTGTCGGGGATGTCGCCTGAAAACTCATGTAGCATCATCTGGTGAGTGGAGTCGACCAATTTCTGCAAAGGCCGGACGCTACGTGAGACGATATACCATGTGCTCAGAAGCAGTAACAGCAGACCGATAGCCGTCACGATCTGTACGGTACGTCTCAGTTGACGGAAGGCGGCAAAAATGTCGCTCTCTGGACAAACCATCGCTACACTCCAGCCCGTATTCTTGAAAGGTTTAAAGAACACATGCGACAGTTCACCGTTGATGGTCATCGTACGATAACCGCTCTCACCGGCAATCATTGCTTCGCCGAGGCTTTCGAGAACAGGATCGGCATCTTTCAGCGAACTGGTGAAGACAGTCTCGTAAAATTGTCGGGTACTGTCAGGATGAACGAGGAAAGTGCCACCCTTGCCCAACAGGATGGTGTAGGAATTAGGAAAGGGCTTGGTAGCTGAAACGGTGTCGGAGAACCAGTCGAGACAAATGTCGACGGAGAAGGTGCCAACCACCTTTCCCGTCTTGTCGTGAATAGGCTGGCTATACGATGAAAAGATGTCCTGCACGACGATGCCCCATTCGGCATCTTCCTGGTAAGGTTCTATCCAGTAGGGACGATTGAGCAGTTTGGGTATCAGATACCAGTCCATGGTGTGATACTGGTAATAATCGGCTCCCTCATTCTCCGTCTCTATACTGTCACCGTTATTATAAGAATAGGCTGAGAAATATTCGCCTTTTTCTTTGTAATAAAATGGCTCGAACGAGATGCTGCAGCCATCGAGGTTCGGATTACTCTCCAAGACTTGACGACTATAATCGAACATCTTGTCAGGTTTGTCAAGGTTATCTTCAATGACCCGTAACATATTGTTGGCAGCAACTTCCACGGCGCGCAGGGTGTTGTCTATATGCAACACGGTGCCATCGAGTGTCTGACGAGCCTTGCCCAAAGTGTCGGTACGGACATGATCCCGCGACTCTGTGAACATAAGGGTGAGAGCTGCCAAGAAGATAGCTGTCACCACGAGCACCGTCCACACACTCAAACGGGCTGACAACGATCGGCGGTAATCTTTCAGGCTTTTCATGGTACAGTCAGTTCTTCAAAGGTTACGGCACGTCGCAGCAGGTTGCACTCGAGCATCAAGCGACAGGCCTTCTCAACCATGTCACGACGCACCCGGAACTCGCGCTTCTTACTATCGGCATCGATTTGCAGCCTAAGCACTTCCTGCAGCATGCGGCGCTGCAAGGTCAGGTTGGTGGCTGCATGATCGCTGCGCACATATTTCATGACAATCTCCAATGCCTCCTCAGGATGGGCTGCTACCCACTCCCAACCTTTACGCGTTGCAACAGCAAACTGCTTGCAGGCCTTGGCATGATCGGCATAATAGCTGCGCTTCACGTAGACGCCCTGTTCCTGGATGTTATAGCCATGCTGACTGAAACGGTAGATGACGTCGTTGCCCATCTTGAACCCCGCCTGCAGTAACTCTAAATACTCGTTAAAGCTTGTGGCCATCGTGGCATCGATGGCACCAGAGAGGAAGAGGTTGATATGACTGGTGCAGCGGATAATGTCGTAGTTGAGACGCTCTTTTTTACTGAGGATATAAGCCAGGTAATTGGGGTCAGAATTGAAGATGGCCACCTTCTTACCATTCATCTTCAGCGGATTGTTGTCCCAGCGCGAGATGAGCAGATTGCTGCTATTCATCGAATCCTGGAAGATATTCACCAAGGGGATGTCCTGTGCAATGAGATCCATGGCCGACATCAAAGAGAGCATAATGGCATCGGGCTGCTCACGCTGCAGAGTAATTAGCGGAGTGGTGGCCAAGGTGGGATGTTTAATCTCAATGTCGAGGCCAGCCTCCTTGTAATAGTCTTTCTCATAAGCCGCGTAATAACCGGCGAACTGTGCCTGCGCCGTCCATGAGGTCATCAGCACCATCTTCTCGGCCTGCACCTTCGGGGAGCAGAGCAACAGCATTACTGCGAGGAGTATGAGCCTAAGGGTAGATGGCATCGGCTGGTTGCTATTAAGTTATGAGTACCTACTTATCGGGGCAAAGATAGGAAGTTTTTCCGAGAAATGCAAGAAAAAACGCATTTTTATGACAGATATTTGGAAATCTGCCGGTTTTTTCGTATCTTCGCAGCGCTAAACAAACGTATTTTGATTATGACGCAAGAACAAAAATTCAACACAAAAGTGATTCGCAATGAGAAGTTTGGTGGCGAACGACCTCTGTTTGCTACCCATGATTTAAGATTGGAAAATGTAACTATTACCGATGGTGAATCGGGCATCAAGCAATGTCAGAACATCGAGGCATACAACTGCAAATTCTATGGAAAATATCCCTGGTGGCATGTCGACGGTGCCAAGATTGATAACTGCTATTTTGCCGAAGGCTCGCGCTCGGCCATTTGGTATACCAACGATCTGATAATGACCAACTCACGCATCGACGGTCCGAAGTTCTTCCGTGAAATGAAAAACCTGATGCTCGAAAACGTAGAGATTACCGATGCTGACGAGACCTTCTGGAAAGTGGACGGCATCCGCATCAAGAATGTGAAGCTGCATGGAGGCACCTACCCTTTCATGTTCTCACAGAATATCTATGTTGATGGTCTCGAAACCGACTCGAAATATGTCTTTCAGTATTGCAAGAATGTGGAGGTTCACCATGCAAACATTCTGACAAAAGACTCGTTCTGGGAGTGCGAAAATGTTACCATCTATGACTCCACGCTTGATGGCGAGTATCTGGCTTGGCATTCGAAGAACGTCAGGCTGGTGAATTGTCATCTCGCAGGAGAACAGCTATTGTGCTATACGGATAATCTGGTGCTTGAGAACTGCACTATCGACCCGATGTGTGATCGTATGTTCGAGTATTCCACCGTCGAGGCTGACATCCGTGGCCATATTGAGAATATCAAGAACCCGACATCGGGGCACATCGTCGCCGACAGCATCGGTAGTATCACCATCGATGAGAATGTGCGAGAGCCGAATAATTGTGTGATAGAAATAAGGAAATGAAGTACGATTTTGATGAATTGATAGACCGTCGTGGTACGGGATGTGTGAAATGGGATGAAAGCCCTAATTCTGATGTCATTCCCCTGTGGGTGGCGGATATGGACTTCAAGGCTGCGCCAGCGATTCAAGAGGCTATCCGGAAACGTGCTGAGCATGGGGTATTCGGATATGCTCATGTGGGGGAGGACTATTATAAAGCTGTCATCTCGTGGTTCCGTCGTCGTCATAACTGGACCATTCACCGCGAAGAGATTCTCTATACCACAGGTGTTGTACCAGCGATGAGTGTCGCCATCAAAGCCCTTACCATGCCTGGCGAAAAAGTGCTGATTCTCTCACCTGACTACAATTGTTTTTTCTCCTCCGTACGTAACAATGGCTGCGAGGTATTGGAAACCGTGTTACGTCGTACAGGCAACACTTTCGAAGTGGATTTCGAAGATTTTGAAACAAAATGTGCTGATGAGAAAACTACAGTCTTCCTACTTTGCAATCCTCATAACCCCTGTGGTCGTGTGTGGACCAAGGCTGAACTCGAGTGCATGAACGATATCTGCATGAAACACGGTGTAAAGGTGGTAAGCGACGAGATCCACTGCGAACTCGTTATGCCTGGCTATCAGTTCCAACCATTTGCTGCTGTCAGCGAAGCATGCCGTCAGAATAGTGTCATCCTGAATTCTCCATCTAAGTCGTTTAATATTGCAGGGCTTCAGGCTGCCAATATCATCTGTGCCCAGCCAGAATGGCATCGTCGCTTAGACCGTGCTATCAACATCAACGAGGTGTGCGACCTGAATCCTTTCGGTCCTGTAGCCCTCATCGCTGCCTATAACGAGAGCGAGGGGTGGCTCAATGCACTCAATGAATACCTTTGGGGCAACTACCAGGCACTCTGCACCTTTGCAGCAGAGCATTTCCCCAAGTGGAAAATCTGCCGCTTAGAAGGCACCTATCTCCCATGGATTGACATCACCGCCATAGGATTATCAGCACAAGATTATTGTGACCATCTGCTTAATGAGGCCAAGGTCTGGGTGAATCCCGGCACGATGTATGGACCTGTTTCTGGCGAAGGCTATATCCGAATGAATATCGCCTGTCCCCGCTCCCGTCTACTCGAAGCGTTGGAACGGATTAAAAAGGTTTCACTATAACATAATCCCCCCGCATAGCGGAGGGATTTTTTATGTTTTATTTGGTATTTCGCTTAATTTGCAGTACCTTTGCACCCAAAATAAGCGAAAGATGAAGAAATTATATATCGAAACATACGGCTGTCAGATGAATGTGGCCGACTCAGAGGTGGTAGCTTCGGTAATGCAGATGGCAGGCTACGAGACTACCGAGAACCTTGACGAAGCGAATGCCGTATTCCTGAACACTTGTTCCGTGAGAGACAATGCCGAGCAGAAGATCTATCATCGACTGGAGGCCCTCGCAGCCATTCGTCGCAAACATCCGTTGATTATTGGTGTTCTGGGCTGTATGGCAGAACGAGCACAGCAAGATTTATTAGACAATCACCACTGCGACCTCGTGGCAGGACCCGATGCCTATCTGAGCCTGCCTGATCTGATTGCACAGGCTGAGACAGGCCATAAGGCGATGAATATTGAACTGTCGACGACAGAGACCTATAAGGACATCGTGCCCCAGCGCATCGGACTGGGCCATAAGATAGGTGGTTTTGTAAGTATCATGCGTGGTTGCAACAATTTCTGTCACTATTGCATCGTGCCTTATACCAGAGGACGTGAGCGGAGCCGCGATGTGGAGAGCATCCTCAAAGAGGTGAGAGACCTGAGAGACCGTGGATTCAAGGAAGTGACGCTGTTAGGACAGAATGTAAATTCGTATAAAAGCCAGGATACGAACTTCCCTGCCTTACTTCGTCTGGTGGCGGAGGAAGCACCAGAGATGCGTGTACGATTCACCACCTCGCATCCGAAGGATATGAGTGATGAGACGCTGCAGGTCATCGCCGATGTGCCGAATGTTTGCAAGCATATCCATCTGCCCGTGCAGAGCGGTTCAGATAAGATTCTGAAACTGATGAACCGCAAGTATACCCGTGAATGGTATATGGACCGGGTCAATGCCATCCGCCACATCATCCCCGACTGCGGATTGTCGACGGATATCTTCGTGGGCTATCACTCCGAGACGGAAGAAGACCACCAACTCTCGTTAGACCTGATGCGGGAGGTGGGCTATGACTCTGCTTTCATGTTCAAATACTCAGAGCGTCCTGGCACTTATGCCTCGAAACATCTGCCCGACGATGTGCCAGAGGAAGAAAAGATCCGCAGGCTGAATGAACTCATCGCCCTGCAGACAGAGATCTCTGCCCAGCAGAACAAGAAAGACGAAGGCAAGACCTTCGACGTGCTCGTGGAGGGATTCTCGAAACGTTCGAGGGAGCAGCTCTGCGGACGCACAGAACAGAATAAGATGGTGGTATTCCCCAAGGCGGGACATCATATCGGTGAAACAGTGCAGGTGACGATCACAGGCTCCACCAGCGCCACATTATTAGGAGAAGCATTATGAAGGAGTTTTTGAACGTACTGAGACGGTTTGTACCGCCATATAAGAAATACCTGGTGCTGTCGGTGATATTTAATATCCTCTCGGCGATATTGAATATCTTCTCGTTTGCAGCACTGATACCCATCCTGCAGATTCTCTTCCAAACGAGCGATGCAGAGACAGCCACCTCGTTGATGGCCTGGGACTGGGGAAACATCCAGACGGTACTGATGAACAATATGAACTACTACGTGAATGGTCTCATCGCCGAATGGGGACAGACCACCACCCTGCTCTTCATCGGTTTGTTCCTCGCCGTGACCACTTTCCTGAAGACCGGTGCCTACTTCCTCTCTGCCGCCACCATCATCCCCATCCGGACAGGTGTGGTACGTGACATCCGCAATCAGGTGTATCAGAAGATCACCTCTTTGCCCCTCGGCTTCTTCTCCGAGGAACGCAAAGGCGATATTATTGCCCGTATGAGTGGTGATGTGCAGGAGATAGAAAACTCTATCATGTCATCGTTGGAGATGCTCTTCAAGAACCCCATCCTGATTGTAAGCTACTTTGCAGCTCTGCTGTTTATCTCATGGCAGCTGACACTTTTCACCCTGACCATCGTTCCCCTCATGGGATGGTTTATGGGCTGGGTAGGTCGTAAGCTGAAACAAGACTCCATCAAGGCGCAGGCTCTTTGGAGCGACACCATGAGTCAGGTGGAGGAGACGCTCGGTGGTCTGCGTATCATCAAGGCCTTCTGTGCCGAAGGGAAGATGAACCGCCGCTTCGACCAGATTAATACCGCCTACCGCAACGATATCATGCGGGTAAACATCCGTCAGTCGTCGGCTCATCCCATGAGCGAGTTCCTGGGCACGATTATGATTGTGATTGTGCTGTGGTTCGGCGGTGTACTCGTACTTAATAACCACACACTTTCCGGTCCGATTTTCATCTATTACATGGTGATGCTCTACTCCATCATCAATCCGTTGAAGGATTTCTCAAAGGCCGGCTATAACATCCCTAAGGGTCTGGCTTCGATGGAACGTGTCGACAAAATCCTAATGGCAGAGAATTCCATCAAGGAGGTGGCACGTCCGAAACGTCTGCCCAGCTTCGAGCATCAGATAGAGTTTAAGAATGTGTCGTTCAGATATGGAGAGCAGTGGATACTGAAAGATATCAACCTGACAATTCCGAAGGGAAAGACCATCGCCATCGTTGGACAGAGTGGCAGCGGCAAATCGACACTCGTAGACCTGATTCCACGTTACTATGATGTGCAAGAGGGTGAGGTTCTCATCGACGGCATCAACGTGAAAGATCTGGGCATACACGACCTCAGACAACTCATCGGCAATGTAAATCAGGAGGCAATCCTCTTCAACGACTCGTTCAGAAACAACATCTCCTTTGGTGTGGACAATGCCACTGACGAACAGATAGAAGAGGCGGCACGTATCGCCAATGCCTACGATTTCATCATGGCTTCGGAGGCTTGCTTCGATACAAACATCGGAGACCGCGGTGGACGGCTCTCTGGTGGTCAGCGTCAGCGCGTGAGCATCGCCAGAGCCATCCTGAAAAACCCGCCTATCCTGATTCTCGATGAGGCGACATCTGCTTTAGATACAGAGAGTGAACGCTTGGTACAGGATGCCCTCGAACGACTGATGAAGACCCGTACCACAGTAGCCATCGCCCACCGTCTCTCTACCATCAAGAATGCCGACGAGATCTGTGTGCTGCATGAAGGACGTATCGTGGAACGTGGCACGCACGATGAACTGCTGAATATCGACGGCTATTATAAGAAACTGCACGAAATGCAGCAAGTGTAAAAAGTGAATAGTGAATAGTGAAAAGTGAATAGTGGCAGCACGATTAAAATATCTATGTAGCGTCTATCTGTGGACGGTGGTGGTGTTTATCATCGCGAAGGTGGTATTCATGCTCTGCTGTCGCGAGGGACATCCATTCAGCATTGGCGACATCTGGGACGTCATCTGTCACGGTCTGACGCTCGACCTTTCCACAGCACTCTATTTCCTGATACTGCCCTTCCTATTAGTGATGATCAGCCTTTGGTGGACACACAAAACCCTCAGAAGAATCAGCACCATCTACTTTATCATCATTTCTATCGCCTTTGCCCTGGCTTTCGTAGCCGACACCAGTCTCTACCCCTTCTGGAACTACAAACTCGATGCCTCCTGCCTGCAATACCTCGAAACGCCTTCGGAGGCAACAGCCAGCGTATCCACAGCCTATATCCTTGTAAGACTAGTCGTTCTAGTCCTTCTAGGATATCTAGTCTATCGAGGTTATCCTAGATTTAAGACTGATCCATTACCAAACAAGCATCGCATCGCAGGCCTCATCATTGCCCTACTTTGTCTTCCCCTGATCTTCATCGGCATCCGCGGAGGCCTTCACGAATCCACCACAAACGTAGGACAAGTGTATTACTCTCAGAACCAGTTTCTGAACCATTCCGCAGTGAATCCTGTTTTCAGTTTCCTGGCTTCATTCGAGAAGACCGCCAGTTACGTGCCTGATTATCAGTTCATGAGCGAGGCAGAAAGGGCAAAGACAATGGAAGGTCTTTACTTCACAGACAGCACATCGTCTGATACCCTCTTGAATACCCTGCGTCCCAACATCATTGTGATACTGTTGGAGAGTTGTGGAGGCATCTTTACCGAAGACATCGGAGGACGCAGCGATATCATGCCCCATCTGAACCGTCTAACAAAAGAGGGTGTCTACTTCGCCAATTTCTACGCCAACTCCTATCGCACAGACCGTGGTACGCTCTGCACTTGGAGTGGCTATCCTTCATTCCCGCGTTCTTCGGTGATGAAGATGCCAGCCAAGACCCGATTATTACCAGGTATCGCCCAATCACTCAGACACGAGGGTTACCACACCTCCTACCTCTATGGCGGTGACATCAACTTCACCAATATGCGCAGCTATCTCGTGACCACAGGTTTCGAACAGCTGCATTGGATGAAAGACTACACCACTCAGGAACAGAAGACCTCTGAATGGGGTGTGCGCGATGATATCACCTTCGCCACCCTCGCTCAAATGGTAAAAGAGCAAAAAAGCCCCTTCCTCATCGGCTACTCCACACTCAGCAGCCATGAACCCTGGGATGTGCCTACACACCGTCTGAATGACGAGATAGCCAATGCCTTCAATTATCTGGATGAATGCATCGGCAACTTTATCAACGACATGAAAAAGACCCCGCAATGGGATAATCTGCTGGTCATCATGCTGCCTGATCATGGGTTCTCTCACTTCGGTGTCGGTGAGGAGCACGAGATGCACGACCATGTGCCGATGCTTTGGTTGGGAGGAGCCTTGAAAGCCCCACGACGCATTACACAATTGTGTAACCAGACAGACCTCCCTGCCACACTCTTAGGACAATTAGGCATTCCCCACCATGATTTCCGTTTCAGTCGCGATGTGATGAGCCAGAGCTATCGCTACCCCTTCGCCACACATACCTACAACAATGGCATCACGATGAAGGACAGCACAGGGTTTGCGGTATTCGACCTCAATGCCAACCGTATCATCGTGGATAAGAGCAGCAATAGCGAGGCACTCATCAAAAAGGGAAAGGCAATTCTGCAGACAGCAGCGAAGGAATTAAGGGAGTTAAAGTGACAATAGTTATGAAGACGAAACGATTTGGATATCTGGCGCCATTGACGGCGATGCTATGCAATCTGGGCATTGCCTATATACTCTATTTCCTGGCAAGGATCATCTACCTGCTGGTAAACTACAGTTATTTCGAACAGGGTCTGAGTTTCTCTCATCTCATGGAGATGCTGGGAGGTGGATTGATGTTCGACACCTCAGCCATCCTCGTCACCAACATCCCTTACATCGTCTTGATGCTCCTGCCCTGGCATAGGAAGGAAAACGATACCTACCAGCAGATCTGCAAGTGGGTCTTTATCGTTATCAATGGTCTGGCCCTTGCCATCAACCTCTGCGACAGCGTGTATTTCCGCTATACCATGCGCCGCACGACTACCACTGTTTTCAGCGAGTTCTCAAACGAAAGGAACCTCGGTTCTATCTTCCTCACGGAGACACTCCATCATTGGTATCTCGTCATCGCTTTTGCCCTCCTCATCTGGGGCGTATGGAAACTGTATGTCAAGACAGGTTTGGAATGGAAGCGTCTGCGTCCCTGGCCCTACGCCCTTACGGCATTTCTCTCGCTGGCAGCCTTTTCCCCCTTCGTGGTGGCAGGTATCCGAGGGGGCTTTACCACTGCCGTCAGACCTATCACCATCTCCAATGCCAATCAATATGTGAACCGTCCTATCGAGGCGGCCCTCGTGCTGAATACGCCTTTCTCGCTCTATCGCACCATCGGCAAGGCGGTCTTCGTGGTACCCGATTACTATCAGGATGAGCAGGAGATGGCGGCTATCTATAGCCCGGTGCATCATCCCAACGATTCCAGTTTTACTAAAAAGAACGTTGTCGTCCTGATTGTCGAGAGCTTCGGCCGCGAATACATCGGTGCTCTGAACAAAACCCTTGAAAACGGCCAATACCGCGGCTACACCCCCTACGTGGATTCTCTCATCGCAAAGAGCGTCACCTTCAGCCACACCTACTGCAACGGACGCAAGAGCATCGATGGCATGCCCAGCATTCTGTCGAGCATCCCGATGTTCGTGGAGCCTTTCTTCCTCACTCCGGCCTCGATGAACCATGTCGGTGGCATTGCCTCCATCCTTGCAGCAGAAGGGTATCAGACAGCTTTCTTCCACGGCGCCCAGCGCGGTTCGATGGGATTCCAGGCATTCTCACGCGCCACAGGTTTCCAAGACTACTATGGACGTGAGGACTACGATGCAGATACCCGTTTCGGCGGCGACGAGGACTTCGATGGCATGTGGGCCATCTGGGATGAACCGTTCCTGCAATACTACGCCACGAAGATGTCGGAGATGAAAGAGCCCTTTATGACAGCAGTCTTTACTGCCAGCAGTCATCACCCCTACGTCATCCCCGAGAAATACAAAGCCCAATATCCCGAGGAGGGCATCATCATCCACAAGTGTATCCGCTATACAGACATGGCTATCGGTAAGTTCTTTGAGAAAGCGAGCCGTGAACCTTGGTTCAACAATACCATCTTCGTACTCACCAGCGACCACACGAACCTCTCCGATCATGCTTTCTACGAGACAGACCTCGGTGGTTTCTGCTCCCCCATTATCATCTATGAACCTGGCAACGCAGAGCGTCAGCCGGAGATACAGGACAAGATTGCCCAGCAGATTGACATTCTGCCGACTGTAATGGGGATGCTGCACTATCAGAAACCTTATTTCGGTTTTGGCATCGATGTGCTGAACACCCCTGCAGAAGACACGTGGGCTGTGAACTATCTGAATGGCATCTACCAATACATCAAACAAGGACATGTATTGCAGTTCGATGGCACACAGACGAAAGCCGTCTACGCACTGAGTGACTCGCTGATGAAACAGAATCTCATCGGTAAGGTGCCGCAACAACCGCAGATGGAGCGCGAACTGAAAGCCATCATCCAACAGTATATGACCCGCATGACACAAGACCGATTGATAGTCAATGGTGAATAGTAAAAACAAAATATCGGGGCTGGGGGCTGTGATTGGCAATATCCTGCTTTTGTATGCAGCCTATATGGTGACCAGGATCGCCTTCCTGCTGGAGAACTACAGCACCTACGAACACGTGTTCAGTTCGCCGAAGTTCTGGGATATCTTCTGGGGTGGCGTCTATTTCGACACCTCCGCCATTGCCTATACCAACGCCCTCTACATCCTCCTGGTATTCTTCCCCCTGCATCTGAAGGAAAGTGCCAAGTGGCAACGTTGCTGCAAGTGGCTCTATATCATTATCAACGGTCTGGGCCTCGCCACAAACCTCGGCGATGCCGTCTATTTCCAATATACCGCCCGTCGTACAACGATAGCTTTCTTCAGCGAATTCGGTGCCGACGACAAGTTAGGCAGTATCGTAGGCTTGGAGTTCCTGCGCCACTGGTATCTGGCATTGCTCTTCATCGCACTGATAGCCTTACTATGGCGCTGCTACCTCACCCCCGTTTTCCGCACCCAACCTCGCCGGCGTTATTACATCATCCAGACACTGGCGCTACTCATCGCAGCCTTCCTCTGCTGGGCAGGCATGCGCGGAGGTTTCTGGGACAACCGTCCTATCAAGATCAGCACTGCCAATCAGTTCATCGACCGTCCTAACGATGCCTCGCTGATTCTGAACACCCCCTTCTCGCTCTTCCGCACCATCGGCAAGCACAGCTATCACAACCCCGGCTATTACCAGAGCGAGGCAGAGCTCGAAGCCATCTTCACCCCTATTCACAATCCTCTTACCTCTCACCTCTCACCTCTCACCTCTAAGAAAAACATCGTCGTCCTTTTCCTCGAAAGCTTCGGACGCGAATATGTCGGCAGTCTGAACCAAGAGATCCTCCCCGGCTACAAAGGCTATACCCCCTTCCTTGATTCACTGATGCAGCATGCCGTGAGCTTCCGCTATACCTTCGCCAACGGACGGGCCAGCGTCGATGCCATGCCTTCGGCACTCTCAGGCCTCCCCATGTTCGTGGAGTCGTTTGTGGCAGCTTCCCACGCCACGAATCATCTCAGCGGTATGGCGGCCTGCCTCGACAGTCTGGGCTATGAAACGGCTTTCTTCCACGGTGCCCCCGCATCGAGTCTGGGATTCCAGGGCTTCACCCGATCCACAGGCTTCCAACAGTGTTACAGCCAGGAAGACTTCGAGGCCGATCCTCGCACCAATGGTCCTGCCGACTCTGACAACTGGTGGGGTATCTGGGATGAGCCTTTCCTGCAGTATTTCCGCACGAAGATGAGCGATATGAAAGAGCCCTTTATGACGGCCCTCTTCACATTGTCGAGTCACCATCCCTTCCACGTGCCGGAACAATATAAAGCGGTATTCAAAGAAGAAGAGATGCCCATCCACAAGTGCATCCGCTATACCGACCACGCGTTGCAACGATTCTTCGAAGAAGCCAGCAAGGAACCGTGGTTCAATAACACCATCTTCGTGATGACAGGCGACCACACCAACATGAGCAACCATCCGGAATACAAGAGCAGCATCAATCAGTTTGCCACCTCCATCATCCTCTACGACCCCAGTGGCACCGTCACCCCAGGCATCCGTGATGGTATTGCCCAGCAGACGGATATCCTACCCACCATCCTCAACCTCGTGGGTTACGACAAACCCTACATGGCTTTCGGCTGCGACCTGTTGAATACCCCAGCCGAAGACACCTGGGCCATCAATTACCTCGACGGCATCTATCAATTTTGCAAGGGGGATTATATCCTGCAGTTCGATGGTCAGCAGACAATAGGTTTCTATGCCTTGAATGATTACCAGATGAAGAAGAACCTGAAAGGCCTGATGCCTGAGCAGCGGCAGATGGAGAAAGAAGTGAAAGCCATCATCCAACAGTATATGGCAAGGATGATCGACAACCGGTTGGTGCCTTAAAGGATGTGTTGGAAGAGGTCGTCGAAATAACCGAAGGAACTGTCATGAAGAGGCGCATCGGCATCCATGATCCAATACAACGGACGATCATGATACATCGCTGCCACTAATGAGAACGTACTGGGAGCCCCCATCAGATAGTCGCAGTGCGAGAGCAGACACAGATCCTCGCCAGGGTTCCCATCGGGAAACACCACCTCACATTCCGACAACGCCTGCCTATAATAGTCTTTATCCAGTTTCGGGTCATTACCACAGATAAACACCCGCACCTGTTGATCCGGATGCAACGCCAGAAAACGCCGTATCACCCCCACATACTGCTCATCAGAATAGAAGAACTTCCCATCGTAGAACGTCGCATAATCCCCCCTCCGAATATGTATACCTAAGCAAAGTAATCTCTTTCCACTTTTCTCTTTCCTCTTTCCTCTTATAATCTCTGTAACCTTCTGCTCGATATCCTCATGAAAGGCAAACAACGCCAAGATCTCCGCCTTATACTTCAGAAAGAGATCATACCAATGTGCCTCCCATCCTGTCACCACCAGCATCCGTATCTGCTGCATGACATTCTCATTTCGACGATTCTGTGCCTCATCGTCACTGAACGTCACCGTCGGTATCAGACCCCATTTAGCGGCATATTTCGCAAAGACATACGTGGCGAAGTTATGATGTTTCGTATCACAGATATGGAAATACGGATACTTATAGGCAAAGCGCATCGACATCGTCTTGCGCCCATGCTCCCTGCCCCAGGCATACACATGCCCGTACTGCAGTATGTTATTCGCCATCCGGCCCCTATCGTGTACGAAAATCATTGACCATTGAACATTGACCATTGAACATTTTTCACTCTTCTTCCGCGCCTTCGCGGGGTACGACCTTTCCATCTACCACCTGGAATCGTCTGTCAAACTCCTCCCTCGTCCGCTTCCAGCGGTTATGACTCCAGAGCCAGAGTTCCGGTTGCCTGCGGATGCTGGCTTCGAGCATCTGATGATAGATGTCCGTCGCCTCATATTCCTTCAACTCTTCCGGCTTACGGGTAATCAACTTAAACTCTGCCTCGTAATAGCCTCGTTTCTTGTGCGACACCTCGAGGAAGAAGATAGCCTGGCGATTCTTGATGGCGATACGTTCCGTACCCGTCATCACCGGCGTATCATGGTTCAGGAACCAGCACCAGTGGTGGATATTGTTCCAGTGCGGCACCTGATCGCCCAGATAACCAAACACCGTAGGCTGTTGCTTCCGCTTATATTCGATTGTCTTCCGGAGGATATCCACCAAGGGAATACACTCCGCTCCCCATCGCTCGCGCAACCTGAGGAACAACTTATCGAAGGCCTCATTCTCCAAAGCATGATACAGTTGTCCGCACTGGGCTTTCTCTGATACCCACAGGGGCAGCGAGGTGATCCACTCCCAATTGAACGAATGTCCCAGATAGACAGCACACGACTGTCCTTCTGCCACACACGCATTCACTGTCTCGGTACCCTTGAATACCAGGTGCCGCCGCATCTGTTCCCGGCTCATCGTCCGCATCTTCACCGCCTCCACGAAATAGTCGCAAAGCCGGTGGTAGAACTTCCGTTCAATCTCCCGGATCTCCGCCTCCGATTTCTCCGGAAACGAGGTGGTAAGATTCTTCCGCACCACCTTCACCCGATAACCTATCAACCGATAGAGTACCAGATAGACGAAGTCGCTCAGCAGATAATGCACCCAGAATGGCAGCAGCGAGAGCAGATACCACAGGGCCGACACGAGACCATAGATCACCTTATTCTTCATATATCTTCTTGATCTGCTCGTAATAATGATCGTAGTTCAGATGATCGTCGAAATCAGCCTTTGCCTGTTGTCCCAGACGCTGGCGCAGGGCTGCATCATCCACCAGACGGGCCATCGCCTCTGCCAGGGCCTTGGCATCACCTGGAGGCACCAACAGGCCGTTCTGCTCCTGCACCACATACTCGCGCTGACCACCGTTATTAGTGACAATGACGGGACGTCCTTGCGACATATACTCCTGTGGCGACAGCGGACAACCCTCCTGCACCGTCGATGCCAGGATACCGAAGTCGGCACCCGCCACATACGGCAGCACAGGATGCACAAACCCTGCGAACACCACCTTGTCAGCAATGCCCTTTTCCTGCACCGCCTGTTTCAGATGGGCGGTATATTCCTCACTGCCACGGCCTACCAGTACCAACCGGAAATGCCTCTCTTTGATCTGTGCCACCGCCTCCAACAGCGTATCGAGACCTTTTTCGGGATCCAAACGTCCGTGGAACATACCTATCACGCAATTCTCGGGTATCCCATATTGGGCCCCGATATCCACGGTGGTCACCGTTTCCGGCACCACGATACTCGTATGCACAATGCCCAGCTTCTTCTCATCTATCGTAGGATGGGTACTGAGAAACACCGATTTCGACAGTTCCGAGTCGAAGATCAGACGGTCCAGATGCCGATAGAGCCAACGGTAGAGCAGCGTGTTCTTACCTTTCCTTGTCAGATGTCGGCACATCACCACCCGCACCTGTTTCCTACCAGCTAGGCATCGGGCATAACACGCCGTAAAAGCATCCTTGAAATTATGCGCATGCAGGATCACAGACTGATTCTCTGATTCTCTTATTCCCAGATTCTTGATAATCCTTGCCATCTGCCAGGCGCTCTTCACATCCAGCGCCCCTCCCAAGGCCAGCGGCTTCACTTTCATCCCCGCCTCCTTGTATTTCTGCATAATCGCCTCAACGGGCTTGCAGAAAATGGTGACGTCGATGCCATCTGCCATCTGTCGCTGACTCAGGTCGTAGACGTACTGCTCGCCTCCGCCCCACTCCTTATTCGATACGATATGGAAAATCTTCATGCTGCAAAAGTAACAAAAAAAGTGAAAAGTGAATAGTGAAAAGTGAAAAATTTGCTGCCGCACCGTTTTTTTTTGTAATTTTGCATCGGATTATGGCTTCATACGATATAGAAACCCTCCATCAGCACATTCTGCAGATTCTGTTGTCTGTAGACCGTGTCTGCCGTGAGCACGACATCAAGTACTACTGTTGGGCAGGCACCATGCTGGGTGCCGTCCGTCACAAGGGTTTCATCCCCTGGGACGATGATATGGACATCTGCATGCCCCGTCCCGACTACGACCGTTTTATGATGCATGCCCATGAGTGGTTGCCGGCGCCCCTCGAAGCCCTGTGCATCGAGACCTCGCCCACCTACCCCGGAGGCTTTGGCAAGATTGTCGACAGCAGCACCACCCTGATAGAGCGTGCCCACAGCGACTACCTTGCCGGCATCTATATCGACGTGTTCCCCATCGATGGCATCTCCAAAAACAAGATGGCCCAGCGATTGGCAGTGGCGCGTTACAAGGCTCTCGACAAACTGCTCTACTTCCTCCATCGCGACCCTTATAAGCACGGACATGGTCCCAGTTCGTGGCCCATTTTACTCATCCAGCACTGCTTCACCCATGAGTGGGCACGCCGTCAGTTGCGTGCCGCCTATCTGGCCTACGACTACGAATCCAGCGACTATGTGCTCGACTACGATGATGGTGTCCGTGGTGTCATTCCCAAGACGATGTTAGGCACGCCACAGCCCGTCGAATTCGAGGGACACACCGTGATGGGTGTGGAGCAGGCCGATGCCTATCTCCGTAATAAGTATGGTGATTACATGGTCATCCCGCCGCACGACAACCAACGCCAGCACAACTTCTATTATCTCGATTATAATCTGCCTTATCGCGACTATAAGGACAACCGCGCTTTCGTCAACCACGATAGCGCTTCTCAATGATCTTCGCCACCAGGATAAACTGATACACGGCGTGCATCCCTGAGCGTATCAGGCCTCTTGTGCCCATGCGGAAGCTGCCGTCCATAACATAACTCTTAAAGAAACGCCACAGCGGTCGCCAGAACAGGGCGGCCACACCATATTGTTTCTTCTCCGTCTCGTTGTCGGTATACACATTCATCTTCGCCACATACTCGTGCATCGTCTCGTCCATCAGATGCAGCAGCCGCGCCTCCTTCGGGGCCTTCAGTTTCTCCACGCGCCCGGGTACCTTCGGCAACGAGTGGATGGTGGGTGGCCACTCCGTACCCTCACGCACCAGGAACCGCAGCTGGTAGTCATAATGGAAGTCGCGCACGAACATACCCATAAACATATTCTGCCTTGGGATATAGTAGCCCGCAACCGGACTACTTCCCTCCTTCTCTACTTCATAGAGCGCCTCGCGCAGTTCGGGCGTCACGATCTCATCGGCATCCGCCACCAGCACCCACGGATTCGATGCCGACTGAATGGCAAACGTACGGGCAGGTTCGCAGCAGGTATGATTCCCTTTGGGAAACGTCACGACCTTGCAGCCATACTGCTCAGCAATCGCCACTGTATCATCGGTGCTCTCCATATCGCACACCACCACCTCGTCGAAGTCCTTCACCGACTCCAAAACCTTGGCTAAATGCTGGCGTGCATTATAGGTATTGATGACAACGGATATCCTGACCTCGCTCATGCCTTGTCGACAACAGTATGATAAGCGTTGATAACCGTCTCGACGACACAAGCCGTCATCTCCTCGTTCAGTTGCGGATAGCAGGGCAGCGAAATTTCGTGCGAATAGTTCTGATAGGCCTGCGGATAATCCTTGATGTCATAACCCAAATCGCGGAATAAGGTCAGCATCGGCAGCGGGATGAAATGCACATTCACCGCCACCTCATGTCTGGAAATCTCTGCAATGATCTCGTCGCGCTGTTCCTCAGTGATATCCTTGATGCGCAGGGCGAAGAAATGGTATGATGTCTCGCGACCATCTTGTTCGATGGGAGGAATAATGGCCCAAGGCTCTTTGCTGAGGGCCTCGCTGTAGGCCGTAAAGATCCGTTTGCGCTCTGCCAGCAGCTTGTCATACTGCTGTATCTCCGCCAGTCCGATGGCAGCGTTCACATCCGCCATATTCGCCTTCATACCCATGCCCACGATGTCGTAGCGCCAACCGCCGGCCTTGCTCTTCGTAAAGGCATCCTTCGTCTGACAGTTCAGCGCCATCATCCTCAGCTGCTGATACAGTTGCTGGTTGTCGAAGGGCTCCGGCATGTTCAGACAGATGGCACCGCCCTCCGCCGTGGTGATGTTCTTCACGGCGTGCAGCGAGAAGATGGCGATGTCGGTCTCGGTACCCGAGAACTTCCCGTGGTAGTGCGAGCCGATGGAGTGTGCCGAGTCGTTGATCACGCAGATACGTCCCAGCTGCTCCATCACCGGTGAGGTGGGCTCAAACATCGCCTTGATCTCCGGTGCCTTGACCAGCGCCATGATGCCGTCGTAGTCGCAGGGATAGCCTGCGATATCCACAGGTATGATAGCCTTCGTCTTCGGGGTGATAGCCCGTCGGATGGCCTCCACGCTGATATTCAGATCCTCGCCGGAGTCCACCATCACAGGCTTCGCACCAGCCCACAACACGGCAAAGGCCGTGGCGCAGTACGTATAGGCGGGTATAATCACCTCGTCGCCGGGCTTCACGCCCAGCCAGCGCAGCATCATAATGGCACCAGTGGTCCATGAGTTCACGCATAGGGCATGCTGTGTTCCCGTCAGTTTGACAATTTCTTCCTCCAAGGCCTTCACCTTGGGACCTGTAGTAATCCAACCGGAGCGCAGCGAGTCGGTCACTTCTGCCACTACCTGGTCATCGATATACGGTGGTGAAAATGGTATCTTCATCTACTTATTATATATATTTCGATGCAAAGTTACGAAAAAGATATGGAATCCATACTGAATAAATAGTTAAAAGACACAAAACCTTAGAAATTTCCTTTCTTGCTTTTCTTCTTTTTCTGCCCATCTTTTCTTTCCTTTCTGCCTTACAAATGTTTTCGCTATGCCTTACAAATGTTTCCACCATGCCTTACTTTTTATGTTCCAGCACGTGAAACTTATGTTTCTCGTCGTGGGACTTATATTTCTCGTCGTGAAACTTGTGTTTCTCGGGCTTAAACATAAAAGTTTAGGTAAAAGAGAAACATTTTTTATTCTATTCCAACAAATTAATCGGCCTAAAATCAATCAAAAACGCTTAAGATTCCGATTAAAATCAGTTCTTTCTATTTTTTTTTGTAACTTTGCACCCAAATTAATCGTATGAAGATAGGTTACGACGCAAAGCGCATCGTGCGCAATGGCACAGGACTGGGCAACTACGGACGGACGCTGGTAAACGACATCGCCCAATATGACAGGCAGCTGGACCTGCGGCTCTATGCCCCAGACAAGGGGCGCGATAAGTTGCGGGGACAGATTGTGGCGCAGAACAATGTATCGTTCTGCTATCCCCACGACTCTGCCCTACCCTTTGCCAAAGCCTGGTGGCGAACCAAGGGTATGGTGAAGGATCTGCAGCGAGACCAGATACAGATCTATCACGGATTGAGCGGCGAGCTGCCCTTTGGCATCAGCAAGACCAACATCCGCAGCGTGGTGACCATCCACGACCTGATCTTCCTGCGCCATCCGGAATTCTACCATTGGATAGACACGAAGATCTATACCTGGAAATTCCTGCAGACCATCAAGGAGGCCGACCATATCATCGCCATCAGCGAATGTACGAAGCGGGATATCATGGCGTTCGGCGAAGTGGATGGCAGTCAGATCAGCGTGATCTATCAGAGCTGCGCGCCGAGATTTAGTGGAAAATGGAAAGAGGAGAGTGGAAAGAGGAAAGAGATATGTGGAAGATATATTCTGAGTGTGGGAAGTATTGAGGAGCGGAAGAATATATTGTTGGCGGTGAAGGCGCTGCCGTTGTTGCCGGAGGATCTGCAACTGGTGATTGTAGGACGGCACACGAAATATACCGATGTGGTGCAGGACTATGTGCAGAGGCATGGACTGACTCAAAGGGTGAAGATCCTGCATGGCGTGAAAGACGAGGAACTGCCCGACCTCTATGCTGGGGCAGAGGCTTTTGTCTACCCGTCATTCTATGAGGGCTTTGGCATTCCGATTATCGAAGCTATCAGTACAGGATTGCCCGTCGTAGCCTGTACTGGATCGTGTCTCGAGGAAGCTGGCGGCCCTGACAATCTCTATGTGGCACCTGACGACGCCGAGGGTATGGCTGCTGCTATCCGACAGGTACTCAGAGGGGCTGAGGGGCGCGAAGAGCGTATCCTGCGCAGTCAGGCCTACATCCGCAGGTTTGAAGGTCAGAATGTCGCCCAACAGGTCGTCGACCTCTATCATCAACTGATATATTAGTGAATAGTGAAAAGTGAATAGTGAATAGTCTTGCGGGTTAGAATTTGTATCTAAACTGTAAGTCGAGGTCCGACTGCGAGGAACCATCGATCTGCTGGTAGCTGCTGCCTATCACCGAACGGTCGAAATAGTCTGTAGTGCCGAATTTCGCAGTAAGAATCAAACGTTTGTTGATTTCTGCCCGCGCCATCAGCCAATAGCGGATGCCCTCGCCATTATACTGGCTGAAACCGTAATTATAGAGTGGTCCTGACTCATAGAGATAGACACGACTGTCGTAACTGTCGGTATGATAATACCCCAGCCCACCATTAAGCCTCAGCCAACGATGATTATAACCCAGCGACTGACTCACCATCCAGCCCCGATCCTGCCCACGGAAAGCAATCTGACAATAGTCCAACTGCGTGCGGCTGCTAAAGAGACCGTCATAGGTGAGGCTCAGACGTCCACGATGCTCCGTTCTTGATTGCAGGGCAGACTTATCTTCATTGTCGCGCTGACGGAATTTCAGCCGATAGCGGGCTTCTATGCTCCAATGGTTGCGAAGATAAGTCACCTGTAGCAGATTGTCGAACAAGTGCGACGACTGTGATATCTGATACTTGGCCCAGGGAAAATAGGCATAGTCGCTATAAGCCATCACCTTCCAGCGAGGCGACGGTTGCCAGTTGATGCCCAGATAGACGCCGCTCTCATTCTGTACCGCACCGCCATCGCTGAAACTGTTGCTATAGAGCGAGGTATAGCGGAAGGAATAGAACCGGTAAAGCGCCATCAGCGACACCTGACCGCCACACTGCAGACTCAGGCTGTTGATGGTAGCCAAGGCGCCATCCTTATTCATCGCCGTCTCACCATTGAAGGCAAAACGGGGATTGACATAGCCATAGTCGGCACTGAAGTTCAGGAAATCTGTCCCCTGAGCGGCATGCTGACGATAAAGCACAGCGGTGTTGGGTCTCAGTTCTCGATCAAGATGGGTAGCGATGATATTCAGGCCTGCATGGATGCCGTGCTGCTGATAGCGGATATTCCCCCCGAAGGTGGTGTTTCGGAGATTGTCCTTCTTTTCAAGTTCTTTTTCCGTGCGATGATAGCCGGAGGTGACGATGGTGGCAGCCGAGCCGTCCTTATTGAGGGTCGCATCCATCGCCCGATACGACAGGAAGCCCGTTGCTGAGAGGCCTTTCGCAATCATCAGGGTGGCTCCAGCACCTTGCAGATAGTCGGCAGCACTACGTGAGGAATGGGCACGCAGGGTACTGGTGGCTCGGCCTAAGTTCTGTAGCGATGTCAACTTTCCCATCGCAAAACCATTGTTGGCTATCAGGCCCATACCCATCGACACGCGATATTTACCCAGCACTAATGACTCCAGGCGTCCCAGATGTTTCAACTGCAGATAATAGGAATAATAGTCATATCCCCAGCGATTCTTATTCGCAAAGAACGGTTCTCCGGCATCCTGCGCCCCTACGAGTCCGGCCTTCACCAGATCACCATACGAGAACTGGTATTTCAGCCAATGACGATAAGGCCAGCCTTTATAGACCTCGCTGTCGCCTCGTCGTTCATAGAACGGGATTTTTGCCGTTGCCATCAGTTCATGTCGGCCATATTGTGTGATGGTTTTCAGAATGGGGAAAGCTTGTTTCTGCTCACCGTCATTGATCTCAACGAAAAAGGTAAGCAACCGACGTCGCTGATAATCCAACGAACGGATCATCTGCAACTCTGCCAGTGACTTCATCGGGCCGTATTGGTAGAGCCAGGCCATGATATCCTCTACCTGTTGGGCGGAGAGGAACGGCAGTTGCTCCAACTGCTCTCGCGAGGCTCGGTTCAGATCGATCGGATGCAGGTCCAGTTCACACAACTGTTCATACATCTCCTCCCAAGCCGCAGTCCCCACATCCTCAATCGTCATCACTTCGTTGAGATACGTCTCCCACAGACGATCCGACTGCGCACTGACACCCATCCCGAGCATCAGAGCGACCCAAAGGAAATTACGTCTCATTTCTTCGTCCTTTTAACAGTATGCTTGAATTTCAGAGCCACCAGATTCAATTCGATTGATGACTCTGTTTCCATGGTATCTGCCTCATCAACAATTAAATCAGACAACAACTCACCTGTTCTCTGAATCAATCCCTGCTGCCTATGATGATCAGATTCATGTTGGAGTGCCTGAATATTCCTTGATATCTCGCGAGTCTTGGCGAAAGTTTCAATAATAGAGAATGTTGTTTCTGTAGCTTTTTTGCTTTTTAGAATTGTAGCAATCATATACAAGCCTCTTTCTGTAAAAGCTCTTGGTTCTACTGGAGATTTGTCAAGATTTCCTAAGTGGTCGAAATTTTCGACTACATACTGTTTTTCAGAAGGTTGCAATCTAAAACAATACTTTTCAGGAATCTTTTCTGTATTGTTTTTTACAGCTTCATTCACTCTCCTGGTTTCTACACCATATACATAAGCGACATCTCTATCGAGCATCACCTTCTGACCTCTTAATTCAATTAAGAGAGCCTCAATCTCACACGGAGTAATTGCATGTATTTCTTCCATAGTTAATGATTTGTTGTTTAACAAAAAGATTTATCGCTGCAAATATACAACAAATAATCTATAATACAAAGTTTTTCTCTAGTTTTTATAAAATTAATGCTAAATTAACCTATTTATTTATCGCAGATTCAGAAAAACTAAGTATTTTTGCAGGCGATATGATAAAGTTGAGCCCATATATCAGACTGATCGTGATGCTGTTCACTATTCACTGTTCACTCTTGACCGCTTCCGCCCAGGAGGAGCGGATCACGGCTGAGCAGGCGTTGGCGGAGATGGATTCCCCTACATTTGTCCCCACCGTGAAAGTGGGCAAGGTGCTTGTCGACGGCGACAGCATCCAATATATGGAGATGAACAATGTCTACGTCTATCCAGAGCTCACCTTTAAGAACAAGAAACAGGCACAGGCCTATATGCGTCTGGTGACCAACGTAAAGAAAGTGCTCCCTATCGCCAAGGAAGCCAAGCAGATGCTCTATGAGACCACTGAGGCGTTGGAAATGCTGCCCACCCAAGAGGCGAAGGAGGCTCATATGAAGAAGGTGGAAAGCGAGATCTACCGTACCTATAAACCCAGAATGAAAAAACTCACCTACTCGCAGGGCAAGCTGCTCATCAAACTGATAGACAGAGAGTGCCACTCGTCGAGCTATGAGATGATACAAGCCTTTATGGGACCCTTCCGAGCCGGATTCTGGCAGACCTTTGCCTGGGCCTTTGGTGCGAGCCTGAAGAAAGGGTATGATGCCGAGGGAACAGACAGGCTGACAGAAAGGGTGGTGCTGATGGTAGAAGCTGGACAGATTTAGTGAAAAGGGAATAGCAAAGAGGAAAAAGGGGGAAGCATGAAGAAACACCTGATCATATTGTTTGGGGGAATGGCAATAGATGATATATGCGAAAGCTGTTGATGATAGGGATGGTGTTGATGCTCTGTGGCTGTGCCGAAGAGCAAAAGCACTACACGCATGAGGTGCTGAACCGTATGACGCCCATCAAGGATCAGGGCGATAGTCCCACCTGTTGGATCTACGCCATGCTGGCCGCCATCGAGACCGAACATCTCGCCTGGGGCGACTCCGTCAACCTATCACCCTATTATATAGAGAAGATGATGG
>Ga0247610_10001183_pt1 | contig 33086 bp, 24 predicted proteins | sample 174DNAGHGhighgp2_FD_193483 | JGI IMG/M metagenome (GOLD analysis project Ga0247610, IMG submission 193483) | Sheep rumen microbial communities from Palmerston North, Manawatu-Wanganui, New Zealand - 1742 DNA GHGhigh gp2 | ecosystem: Host-associated > Mammals > Digestive system > Stomach > Rumen...
CGGAGTAGGCCAAACTGAAAGTTCCTTTTCTTTCTCGTTGTATCGTACCTGATAAGATTCACCGAAATCAATCTTTGCCTGTTCAAGCCACTGAAGTGCGGCATTCCAGCTTCCGAGAACATCGCCAAAACCGGCACTGTTACCGTAACAGGAACCACGGAAAATCGAGGAGGCATTCATGCTCATTACAGAATCGTAAAGCGCATTGTGCGGGAGCGTGAAAAGTTCGTTAATGTCACCGAGCCAGTTGGCTGTAGCGAAGTCAACAACGGATTCCAATTCCTGACAAATCTTATAATGGGTACATCCTGGAATAAGGTCAAGAACCAAGTAATCACGATAGTTACCCTGACGGAAGTAATATCTTTGGATATAACGGATGCAGTCACCGATGATATAGTTTAACTGTTCATCCGAAATTTCAACGCAAATAACCGGACTACCGAGCATGAGCTTGATGTAGTTTCGAAGCATTGCGATATTCTGAATAGTAGTAGCTTCCAAAACTGGGTCATTCTGGCATGGACCAGGATAAGGAGGCATAGGCACCGAACCGGTATGTGCGTTCGGCGGCGGAACCGGCCTTCCGGAAGGAGGCATCGGCGGAGGCGGAGGAGGCATTGGACCAGGACCCGGTTTCGGAGACCAAGGGAAATTTGGAGGTGGAACCTGGATAGGATCGCCAATAAAGCCTTCAGTATTCATTTCTTCATTCATACTATATTTATAGAAACCGACTCCAAAGGCTGTTATAAATATAGCATGGCTGAAGAAAAACAAATGAATAGCATCGAATATTACGTTCGAGAACATAAAAGATTAAATCCTGAACCGTATAAAACCAGCACATTTCCTGGTTTTTATGACGAGTCAGTTCTTAAAACTAAGGAAAAGACAAGTTCACCGTTAAATATTCCGGATGACGCATTACAGGATGAAAATGACGCGACCACTGAAAAAGGATGGATTGCGCCTTATGATTTTTATAAGAATAACAGCCATACTGTAAATGATAGCGTTGACCCGAATAACGGTTTTATTCAGGCATCAGATAAGACAACAGATAACGTTTTTAAATATAAAGATTTATATTGGTGGTGTGAAGATTTACATAACTGGTGTGTTTATAAGTCTGACTGTGTAAACAATCAGTATCTTAATTCTTTTTACCTTCATGTATGGAATGGTTTAAATAACTGGGTTCCGGCAACTTATGCTTTCAGAGTATTTCCAGATCAAAAGTTTGCACCGTTACAGAATAAAATTATAGACGGTAAAATAAACCGTAATGAAATTATTGTAATGCACCGCGGTGCAATGAAGAACTCTCCTTGTAATTGGCAGTTCTCTAATGGTCCGTTGACCATTAACCATGCTTTTATACTTAAAAAGGCAGATAGATATAGCGTAAATTCTGAAAATAATTTCCAGGCAATTAGATGGTCATCGCCGAAGCATATCGTCAATACTACAGAATATAGCCAAGCTGACGACTTAATGAAAATTTCGGTCGCGGGTAATAATTTTTATATCGATTTTTATGTTCGTGATGAATTCGCTAAGACTAATTCTATGTGGGTCATGTTCACGACCGATGAAAATAATAAGGAAATACCAAAACATTCTCCGTTCTATTCTAACCATCAGTTGAACTGTTGTCATAGAGATTCTTCAGGAAGCTGTACTTTTAGTTATCCTGTTTGTGAAAATGCCGGCGTAGGTAATGGTGCAGTAGCATACAAGAAAGAAAGCCAGTGTAATAGTTATAACGATAATTTCCCAAGAACGATTTATTGGGATAATACCAATAGTGGTAGTTTCACAAATAAATTAATAAGTGATAGGTCTGCATTTGAACAAAAATACGGTAGTGAAAAAGTAAAGACACCGTTGAATTACCGATTCTGTAAATATAACCATGTGCTTATGTCTTCATTGGCAATGGAAAAGATATTTGCTGTTCAAGTTTATACAAAGGATAAAAACGGAAATTTAACATTGGTACCTAATCTTTGGTTAAACCAGGATGCACCTGCTGGTGATAGAAGAAGCTTGGGTGATGTTACAAATAATCCGCCATTGTACATGAGTTATGTCGATATTGCTGAAGTTTTCTTTAGGGGTACAATGGATAGCGATGTATTGTGGTCAATGCCGGCAAATAGACATAATGATAATTCTACGGAAGATTTTGACCGTGATATTATTTGGAAACCGAAGAATTACTTATTGATGACTACCTTGTTAAGCATGTTCCAAGAAGCATATCTTGATGAACATCAGAACTATAATAAGTTTTTTGATTTGGATGGCGAAAAAGTTAAAAAATGGTATACCAATACGATAGATACTATTACTACGTTTGGACAATATTTTACCGTGCTTTATCAACCGGATCCTCAAAAGAACGTTATTGTAAGACAAGAATTTTATATGCCGATGATTAACAATCCAGGTGATGGTATGTATTTGGGATATACATCAGATACAGCACCATGGGCATACGCAATAGTTCCACTAGCGCCATTTATAGGTGTTGGCGACCTTATTTCTTGGGGTATAAATTCCGGCGAAAAGGGAAAGCATATACTTCCGCAGCCTACAAATGCGGCTGTAATGCGATTTGAACATGAAGATAACAAGTATACATTGTTAAGTGTTACCGATTATACTACTGAAGTTGGTGGCGCCAATGTGAATAATACGTATATTGAAAGTTATAGACAGATGGGAACTATTGTTGAACGGATGTTAAATAACTTAACCGAAGGACAAAGAATTGAAAATATAGATTCTATGGTTACATATCCTGGTTATAAGGATTTTACGATTGTAGTCAAGGAATTGTTTAAACCTTCTACTTCCAATCTTCGTGAAGGTACTAGTATTTCGAATCCGGCAGTATATAGATTGCCAACAGGCGATATTGCCTTATGTTCTCAGTTACATTGGGGTGGCGAACAACGTTTGATTGGTGGCCCAGGTAATTTGAATCTTCCTAATCCAGTTCAAGATAGCGTAGATAATGCTGATGCATTTATCAATAAGCAATGTCAGCTTTATTTTGGAAACGGTAATAAAAAGACCATCAACGAACATTGGCTTAAGGAATATAATACAGAACTTGATTATTCGAGTAAAGATTTCGGTATTGTAGAAAACCAGGCATTACAGTCAGGCTATGTTTTTGAACAAATAAATAATAATAATACTGATAAGTTTAAATTGACATTATCTACATATAGACCAGTTGTTATTACGAGCGTATCTGGTGAAAATGTGGATGTCGCAAAGAAGTGGTAATATGCAATCTTTTATTTTCAATAATTATAAGAAGAAGCTTTTAAGCGGTAGACTTTCACAAGATGACGTATGGACATTCTATCTCGTTAATAAGCAGTTTGGCGAAGACTTGGAAGAAGTCTTGCCTAGTATTACCGATATAGACGCTTTACGGGCTTTTATTTATTCTACTGATGCGACTATTGCTAAGAAGGGTTTAGCGCTTGATAAGTATACTCAGCCGTATACACCGGTTCGTTATACTTATAAGGTTGCCGATAAGACTGTTAATTCTGAAAGACCGAGTTATGTTGACCTTGATAACTGGGAAGAATTTAATAAGAAATACCCTAAACAGGTACATTTATATCACTTCTTTTTTGTTCCAGGCGGTGCATTATATCGTGAATACGAAAGCGATGAACTTGACTATGCTGGAAATAAGGTAATGAAACCGCGTGGTTTCTATTATGTAGAGACTACTGAAGAACTTAAATGGTGTGCTGAAAAGGTTAACGGTATTGTAAACGGTAATAAGTCTGAAGTTTACAATAATAAAATCAATATTGTTTTAGGCGACAATATCGGTTACGGAAAAGCTCTTGAAAATGAATACAAGGAAATAGATTTTTCAATCGGTTCTGAAATTGATAGACCGTTTGAAGGTATCTTCTACGGTAATGGCTATATAATTCAGAATATCGAATTAGTATGTAAAGGAAATAGCACCGGTTTAATTGGCTATCTCGGTACGAACGGTTTAATCCATACTATTCGTGTAGCCGGTCATAATTTGATTCGTTGCGGTAAAAAACTAAATATTACGCATATGATGCAGGACGCCAGCGATATAAATGCTGGTTTCCTTTGCGGTAAGAATAATGGTACTATTTCAGATGTAACCTTTACAGGTAAGGTTACTTTTGCTGAATTCATTCCAGGAGTTTATACCGTACGAAACAAGACTGACGATGGCGGAAACGCATTTGATAACCCGGATGTAAATACTTATTATCCAGACTATCTTTGCATAAATTCTATTGCAAATATCGTTCCGTATATCGGTTATTTTAACGAAGGCGTTTTTGGTACTTGGGCATATAGCGCCGGTCCGTCATTATATCCGACTAATTATTTTAGTGCTTCCAATAAGGGTTATTGGAAATCTAATGCTGTACATGCTGGCGATATAAATGTTGGAAATTTCAGTAATTATTATCCATATGATAATCAGGGATGTGGCGAATGGGCATATCCTGAAGTAGTAGATGACGCAAACAGCATTTATGAAACGGTAACCGGTCATACCCTGTTTTACTCAATCAATACAATGTTTGATACTAATATGTTGGTTGCCGGAAAACAGACTGACTGGAGTACTTATCTTTCGTTATTGAAATATACATATTCTGCAAATCCTACTACAAGGCATTCGATTTGGAATTGGGAAATTCAGTCTACACAGTATCTTGATAAGCCTTTAAAGATGCACCAGTTTAACCGTGTAGCTTATAATACAGGATTGCTTATCGGTTGTAATGAAGGTTCTGTTTGTAATGTTGCTATGAATGCAACCGCATATACTTCTGGTACTTATGTAGGTTTTCTTGGCGGTATTGCTGGTAAACAGGCTATTGAAGGCGCAGATAAAATTTTCAATAACGTTTGTGTTAACTTGACCGCTGCTGACGTTGTAGACGACAAACGCGATTATTATATTTCTGACGACGGTGATACTGTTCGTATTGAAGATACTAACCAGGAAAATATCGTAGAATTCGTAACTGATTTGTTAGCTTCCGAACCGAATTATTCAGTTTTGAATAACCCGTTATATGGAACAAAAAGCATATATCACGCAGATGAATATCGTAAAAAATTAAATATTGGCGGTACACATTCCGATGGTACTTTTGACTGGGGTGATACTTCGTTAATTCGATTGAATATTAACGGTTATTCTGGTATGACCTCTGGAACTCTTAATCATGAGTTTGATGTTGCACAATCCGCATTTGATGGTATTTGCTATCATTATAATGGATTTGGTTATGAAACGCCAGCTCCGCCATATATTGAGCCGCATCAGAAGTTTGCAAATGCTTGGATTTTAAGGAATACCATTTTAGTCAACAGTGCATATTCTGGTAGTCTTACTGCTGTCAATACGGTTGAACCTTATTCTGGTATGCATGTTGAAGATTCTGCTGAAATTGCATTAACAAACTATGAAATTTTTGATAAGCGTACAGGTGGAACTTATGGATTTAATCATTCTAAGTCTTTAGGTATAATTTATAATTATGGCCGTTATGGTCATGAAGGTTCTTTAACTAATGATATTAAAGACCCATACAGTAAAGATACTGACGGAAACGCTCTTTCCAACGATGACAAGATTCAGGTTAGAGAAGCTAATTTGGTAGCGGGTCCTGAAGGTTATGCATTTACAACCTATACTGATTTTGCTACTTACAGTATTGATAAGTGGTATAATAGTTGGGGTATTAGAGATTCTGTAAAACTCGCATTTGATCATTTTGGTCATAATGGATTAGCAAAAAGTGAATTCTATATTTACAACTGTGCTATTGGAAATTTGGTTCTTAAAAAACGTGATACAGAGCTAAGATTACCTAATACATATGAACGCACAATGTATAATGTAGCCGGAATTTATGGTACAAATAGCTATACTTATGATACATATGATATTGTTGGTGCTACTAATGTAGTATTGTCGATTTATATTAAAAATATAATAGAAAAAACTGTTAGCTATTATACTTTGACTATTCCTGAAATCTTGAATAGTGACCAGAGTATCGGTGGTACGAAGTTTACGAATAAGGCTTCTAATGAATTCTTTATTGCAAACTATGAAAATCCGAATGCCAATAAGCCAGTAGTATCGTTCTTGAAGGAACGTTATGTAATTGACGGATGTAAGAACTACAAGATTGAATTGAAGTCTATTAAGAATATCGGTGCATTGTTTGGTTCGTTGGTTCTTGGTACTAATGCTAATATTAGTAATGTTTCTGCATACTTGAACAATCAGCATACAACTTGTTTCGAGAGCTTTGCTAACCATAAGTGTTTTGAAGGCGGTTTGATTTCTGACTTGGGAACAGTTGTCAATATCAGTGCATTTGATGTGAGTGCTGCAAGTGCTTCCAATAACTTCTTCAATGATGAAAATCTTAAGAAAATCTGTACAGGACGTAACGGATATTTCATGACATCTTCGAATCCTGGACAGCCTGAAGTTTATGTCAAGTATAAGACTCTTAGCGGTGTAAATTATGGTTATTGGGCAGATGTAGACGGTTTCAAACTTTCTGGCGGTATGACTGTTGGTCTTTTCGGCAATAACCTTATGTACGCATTCTCTCCGTTTGCACATCCGGAATTACATGACTATTCATTTGACAACCGCTTTGCTCCGTTCGCTGCGGTTTGTGAATATAATTCGTCGAATATCAGCGATAAGTATAATAGAACAACTACAACAGTCCAACATTACATAAACATGAATAATGTTAACTGTGTATATACCGAATCTAATAATTATTCTGATGCATTGACCGGTTCTTATAGACATTATGGTCCTATGATTCTTGCAAATAACGATTGGCAGTTCTCTCGTGATAAGGTATTCAATGCATATATGAATACTATTATTCCGACTTATGCTTTCGGTATCGCATTACCGTTTATTGCAGAAATCAAGCCAACATATATGGCAATTCCGTCTATTAACCAGTCTCCGTTGTCAAATATTGATACTTATGGTGATTATACGCCGTCTGCAGCATATAAGCGTTTAGGTATGTTTACAATGGACCAGATTGTTGCTGCTCCGACAAATGACCCTAACTATTGGTCTATTAATCTTAATGTTGACCTTCCAGGCTTTGCAGGTATCATTGATAGAACTGAAAATAAAAATACTCAAGTAACTAAAGCATTCGGATTTGAGATTGATAATGACGATTCTTCGTTTGAGCGTGGTAAGACTACCGGTAATTTACTTGACCACTTGTTTAACATGGATCAGGTAAAAATCAATAAGCTCTATTACGGTTATATTAGTCCGGAAACCAATGAAATTGTTCCAGGCGAAGGTTATGGTCGAATGCTTCATAATTATGTCGAAGTTGCAGATACTATGAGACTCGGAATGGACCCGCAGTCTGCAAATGATATTGACCCGGATATTTCCGTGTATACTCAGAATAAGGTTCTTGCACCGGATATGTATTTTGGTAGTGACCTTGTATTGTATAAGGATGTTCCGTATGCAAGCGGTTATTATGGTGATCCTGGTGCAATGACTATTATCGGTAATAATTATAATCCGTTTAGTGTCGGTGAATATCACCAGTATTTCTCCCCTGTAACTACGACGGCCGTAACAAATAATATTTTGGCAACTGAACCATTCAAATACAATAAGATTAACAATATAATCAATAGTATTAAGGACCTTGTAAAGGATAAGGATTATGGTTGGTTATGGTCTGGTATCAAGGGAAATATTATTAAGGCCAATGCTGCAGATGCTTATACCGGTACGGACAAGTTTAAGTATAACTTCGTTAAGGAAGTTCTTACTTCTGCTCGTAAATTCACGCTTCCGGTAAAGCTTGAAGAAAACGCCAATAAGTATGGTTTCTGGTTCCGTGATAGCGTAAGCGCTTTGTCTTATGATAAGAAGAACTGTAAATATTATAACGGCGATAATGATGAAATACGTTATGACGGTTCGTTATTGCACTTAGGCGCTACATTCTCGGAAAAGTCAATCTTGAATAGTCTTAAGACAGAACGTATTATTTCTGCAGCAAGCGGCATTATCTGTGAAGACTTTGATGGTTTGCTTGTTGTCGATAAGAATAGAAATAACGTGATGTATATAGATGTGGGTCTCGGCGAATGCGACGGTACTCAGTCTTGGTCTATGACTTGTAGTGCTGAGGGTGTTAACGGTAAGGGATTAATCATGGAGATTGAATAATGTCTGTTGAGTTAGAGTCAGTCAAATATAGTAAAGTTGATAATATCAATAGCAAGGAAATAAAGGTAAGTCCTGCTAAAAGCGTGGTATTTAGACGCTATATTGATTATTTAACTATGAATGATAGTAAAAAGCGAATCCGTGATTTTAATCCTGGACGTTACCATATCTATACATTTCCGATAGTTCCTGGAATATCTAATTCTGTAAAATGGAAGTGGGATAAAGAATCGGATAATGACATTTATTATCTCAGTCAATATAAAGGAACAGATATTGGCTGTTTAAAAACTGTAACTTTCTTGACGGTCGATAAGGACACGCTTACGCCGTCGAATAATAGTTATGAAAAATTCTTTGATATTCCTGTATCTGCATGGCTATTTTCTAGCAAGAAGAATTTTGATTCTTATATAAAAGATGACTATAATTATACTGCGTATAACTATAATCCTGTAGCTAATAGACTTAATAGAAAGAACTATGAAGATACGGTATTAAAACCTAATAATTTTAATTTTAATTATTGGGGTCAGACATATGATTTCGGAAGCGGTTATAATAATGAAGATTATTTGCTTTACGGAATAACTGAAACTACTTTTGAAGATAGCCAGACTGAAATGACTTCATTGCCATGTGATTATGAAATCAAGAAAATGACTACGAAGAGTGCAGCCATTGTAATCGCATATCATGCAGATGATATTATAATTCCGGTAACGTATGCAGAATTGCATAATTCTTTCTATACGCCGGATGGAATAATTAGAGTTGAATGGTCACAAAACGGTATTATAACTATAGTGTAATATGCACAGAGGATTTGGAACAGTATTGAGACCACACTTATGGGGTTGTAATAAGCCAGAGCTTTCGAGAATGGCTATTTCTGCTGCTATACAAGAATATTTTACTGAAGCATTTAACACACATACGGCTTTACCGTGTTTTATGGTACAAGGCGCTATTACAACTCCTGCAGGAGTTACAACACCGGCTATTGGACCAATAGGAACTATAAGTACATTTATTCCCGGTATAATTAACCCGTTGACATTTACACAAAAGATAAAGAAAGAACCGTTTTATGTTCAGCTTGTATCGATTATAACGGATTTCTTAAGAACTTGTACTGTAACCGTGGATATTAAAAATATTGGCGCTGTTGTACCTATGGCAGTACCGTTTCAAGGTTTATTGAATTTGACACCGTTTGGTCAACAACTTGAAACAAGTATGAAAACTATAAAAGCTCCAAATGCAGAAGCTTGGTATGCAGGACTTGATTTGTATTTTGAAAGTATTTGGACTTATATTTTAGGAACACAAGTTTTCTATTCTTCTCCGTGTGCAGGCGGTGTCTTCAACGGGACTATTACATTTACTGGCCTTTCTTTGGCTGTATAAATAAGGTATGGCAAATACTGATATTTCCGCATATTCATGGTTATGTAATACGATGAAGAGTATTACTGCCCCTTTGAGTGAGGGCGGTAATATCGTCTGTGATAATGAAAAAGATACTGTTGATTCCGCAATAAATGACGCCTATGACCTTTTTGGTTTGAAGTGTGTCTACTACCGAGTAACAGAAGATTTGAAGCGTGACAAGCTCTATGGTGAAGACCAACTGCGTTATATACTACGTAGCTGGTACTTTAATGGCTATATCCAATCTCTTCCTCCTAATGTCAGAATCTATCAGCTTCAGGGTATTTGGGGCGATGATACTGTAAAGATGTTTGCAAGTATTGACGCTTTCAATTATTTCTCTACATACGGCGGAGTGGATAAGAATACGCCGGAAGTATATGCACCGCAGCCTCCTTCTATTGGTGATATAATTTATATCCCGGCGAACAATTATTTCTATGAAATTCGCGATGTCAAATACTATGAAGAAGCTTTCGGTTTGAAACCGCATACATATACATTCACTTTGAAGATGTATAAGGACAATAAGTATACGATTTCAGCAGATTCGCCAACATTGTCTAATAGAAATGACCCCATATACCGGGTCGCGCCTTCGGCGCTTAGTGCACAGTTTAATTACGAAGATCCATTGGCAATTAATGATAATAATTTGGCTTCGGCCTGGGATGGAAAAGACCCATATAATACGGATATGCATTATGAATATCCTGACCCGACAGTTGAATATGATGACGATAGGCCAATGGAAAACAACAAGAAATATTACGCCCCTTTCCAGGGGTGGTAAAATTAGCCTTATATATAAACATAGAATATGTCAATTTTTTGTAAAAAATACCGACAGGGTATTTTCTACCCTAAAAACCCTAGCAAATGTTTGAACGTCAACGGTGAGATTTCTGCTAGACCACCGGAATATCGTTCAAGCTGGGAATACAAGCTCATGGAGTGGTGCGATACTCGTGAGCGTGTTATCAAATGGGGTAGTGAAATTCATAAAATTGAATATTATTCCGAAGTGGACGGTAAGATTCATAGGTATTTTATCGATTTTTACTATGAAATAAATACAATACACAACGGAATTAAAAAGTATGCTATCGAGGTAAAGCCTAGCTGTCAGATAGCAAGACTCGACGAAAACGGGATGGTCATCTACCCGGATCCGCCTAAAAAGAAAACTCAAAAATCGTTGCTGCAATGGCAAGAACGTTGCAATGTTATAAGAGTTAATAACTGTAAGTGGCAGGCCGCACGAAAATGGTGTCAAGAAAACGGATATATCTTCGATGTATTGTCCGAAGAAGACGTAGGTTCCTGGGCCAGTCAAAGGAATGTTAATAAATGAGTGAAATGAACGTCGATGTATTCGATAAATTAGATGAAAAATTTGATATAAAAGAAGAAATACAAAAAACTGAGGAAAAAACCAAGAAGGCTATTGTTGAAGTAAAGAATGGTATCGCTCAGCAGAAATATAATCTTGAAGACAAGGAATATCTTAAGACCGAACTTCAGGATTTAATTTCAACTAACAGGATGGTTCTTGAGACACTTGCCGGACAGATTAAGTTCGGATGTGACCTTGGACTTATCGCGAGCTTTGCCAATATTTCTAAGACTATTACCGAAAACCTTTCAGAGCTTATCAAGCTTGAGAAACAGGTTACGGATTACCAAATCACAGAGTCTAATGAGAATATTAAGTTGGCAGCAATGGAACAGAAGGAACGAATTGCAAATAATCGTATGTCTTCTAAGGCCGGCAAATTGCCAAATTTGACGCAGACAAACAACATATTCTGTTCTAATTCTCGTGACGCTTTAGACATGATATTAAACAACAAACAAAAGCCCGAACTCGTTGAATCCGAGATGCCTAAATTTAAATTTGAAGACGAAGGAGCAGAGGGATAAGGATGGTTTTTTCAGTGCATTATAAAATTTCACATAGAAACGAATTTTTAGAGAAGTATTTCTGTAAGACTTTTAAGAACTGTGCCGATGAAGACGTAGAAATTTCTAAAGATAGACTTACAGACCTCATGGAATTGATGGTTAATCTTATTTTAACCGAAAATAAGGCCGGTTTATATGACCTTTTGACGAAGAAAAACACTAAAACGGCTAGGATTTTCTTCAACTATTTGACATGTTCTAATATCCGCTCTATAAATAAAGAGATAATCAAGGAACGAATTGAAGCAATTTATAAGTTCTAGGAAGGAAAATATGAGAGATTTAAAAGAAATTTTAGAAGAAACGGTCAGTCCGATTAATCTTTCATTCAGTACAGAATATAAGAAGTTTTTGACTGAAGCAGATGATTTCGGAGGAGACGACGCCGGCGGCGATGACGCTGGAGACCCGTTTGCAGATGTTGGTGGTGATGATGCCGCTGCTGATGATGTCGGCGGTGGTGATGCTGGTGATCCGTTTGCTGCAGATGCAGGTGGGGGAGCTGCTGGTGGCGCAGGTGGAGCTGGCGGAGCCGGTGGTGATGCTAATGCTCAAGGCGCTGCAGATGCTGAAGATCCGGATAAGAAACTTTCCCCGGTTGATGACGGTTCTCATGAAGATGACCCAGATTTCACCCAGGGACAGGCAGATTCTGACGACGTAACGTTGTCTAAGAATCCAGCAGGCAAGATGATGTATGATACTGAAAAGGTCATGCAGACAGTCATGGCTGTTATTCAGTCTCTTAAGGACGACCAGCTCGTTGAAATCGAAAAAGTTAAGACTGCAATCGAATTGGTATTCAATGGTAAGAAACTCAATGATGAAGATCTTGAATTTACAAACTTGAAGAATGCTATTTTCTTGATTAAGAAGATCGGAGCCAAGCTTGATACTAAGCATAGACTCTATCTCTATCGTAAGATTAAGGAACCTCTTATTCAGAAGCGTGACCAGATTAAGCAAGACATTGCTGTTAAGAAGGGACAACTTCAGAATGCTCGAGAAGTTCTTACAGCGATGGACGTCAAGTAAGAGTATTATTATAGGAGAAAATAAAAAGAGGATTGTTTTCAATCCTCTTTTTAATTATTGTTAAAAATTATTAAGCGAGTGAATTATAGAAAGTTACGATTGCCGAAGCAAGTTCGAGTGTACTATAATCACGGGATGTATAATTCTTAATATACTTGTTGAAAGCCATCGGGCTGCACTTGGAAGAATCGTTAACGATTGATTCTTCACGGTCGATGCTACCATCCTTGGATTCGACAGTATTGATAATCTGTTCGCAAGCGCCATGAATCTGCTTTTCCCAAGATTGAATCTGGTCGATAGCGTCCTTCATACGCTTTGTCTGGCTGATAGTATCATCAAAACTAGTACCGATAGAATCGATAACGGATGTAGCAATATCAACCTGAGGCTTAATAGCGTCACGGATAATTGTACGAATATCCTTACCTTTTTCTTCTGCGGCCTGTTCAACATTCAAGTCGTTATCTTCGACAATAATCTTATAATCCTGTGTGGCATTATAAAGATGGTCGATAAGTTTTTCAAAATCTTCTGTTATCATTTAGAACCTCTGATATATTTATAGATTTCATTAATCAACGAGTCTGGAGATACTCCCGGGAATTGATATGAATCTTCGATTTTATTGGATTCTCGATTCAAACCTTCACGTGCCTTAGTATCTGCCTTTTGTTCTTGCTTATTAAATACTTCCTTACTATGTTTCAGAATTGCCCATGCTGTAGCATAATATGCATAAAGGTCAGAATGGTCACGATTCTTATCGGTTCCTTCATTGAACATTATACAGATTTTCTTGCAGTTGGACTTATTGAGGTGGTCACGCATCATTTCGCCGGCATTATTGTCCTGACTTACGATATTACGCGCAATAGGAACAATGCCGTTACCATTTGTACCATGAACAATATCCAAACCTTTCTTTGCGTTATTTGCAAAGCTTCTCATATACTGGTTGAACTGTTCGACGTTTTCAACCTGATATACCTTGTTGTTTTTGTCTGGCGGTAAGATATTACGGAAGTCAACAGAATTAAGATGTTCTTCCAAAGTTGGGATGTTGTGTTTTACAACTTCAAATGGATTTTCTTTATTATTATCTTGTTGTTCTGGTTCTTGGTCATTGGGTTCATCATTTTCATAAAGACTACGATAAACACTTCCTGACTTCTTTTTAGGCTTAAGCGGTTCAATGTCTATAGTTTCTACACTTTCTTCAATTTCATCACCGCTTTGGTTTTCAAGCTGAGAAGCAATACAAGATCCGATGGCTATGAGCTTATAAAGCTTAGGCAAGTAGTTGAGGTTGTCAAGTTCTTCAACAGCGTCATAATACCAGGCATTGATTTTGCCAGCACCATACACCTTTTCAAGTTCAGTAGTAAGAATGTTCTTTAATTCATTCAACTTATCATTCTTTGCACCGTATTCATTAAACCAAGAGTCATCACTACAACTACGAGCAAAATTATTAAGACCTTCGACCTCTTTCATTATAGCATCTGTAAATGATGCTTTAATAGATGCGGCAAGCTTTGCCGCATTTTCTTCAGAAGAAACTTTCTTCTTGAAAGTTCCTACATGTTCCATTGCCGGGAATGTTTTAATGTCTTCAGAAATATGAATAGCCTGATTTTCGATTACTGGAATTTCTTTAACTTCATTCAAAGCCTTTAAACCGTCAACGAACTGCTTAATGCTTTCGCTATTGACGTCAAACTTTAAGTCATCCTTAATCATGATGTCATAAAGGTTGATAATATCCTTAAGGCTGTTAATACCACCATTATTGTTTTCTAGGTTTCCATCTTCAATGAAGGATTTAAGAACTTTTTGGATTTCCTTTAAGCGTGGAATATCTACGTTTTCTTCAAAAATATCCTTTATCGCGGACATTTGCTTTAATGATGCATTCAACTGGTCTTCTTGTGTTTCGCCTGTATCAGATTCATCATTTGCTTCACCGTCAGAAGAAGACTCATCGTCTTCATCAGCTTCATTTAAGAATTGAGTAAACGGACGATATTTCGGCTTTACGCTTTCTTCTTCCATTTCTTCTTCTTCAGTGTCTTCCTTCTTCTTTTCCTTTGTATCAGAAATAACAGTATCAGTAGCTTCCTGGTTTATCTTGACATCCTTATTTTCAGAATACTTGTCATAAACATCAGAATATTTACTTAACTGGCCGATAAGATTCTGAACGGCGACTTCGAGAGAAGACTGAGAATTACTGTTAGCAGTAGAGAAAGTATTGTTGTCGAAATCAACAGTTCCGATAGGACCGTTTTCCATGAGTGAGAGCAGTTGAGAACAGTCAGCGGTAACAACAACAGACTGTGCGGCAACAGCTTCGCCATAGTTACCATTTTCTTCCGCTTTTTGTACTTGGGCTTCGTAATCCTTTGTAGAACCATTGGACTTGAACGCGCTCTTAATTTCTTTAAAACCTTCTGCAAAATTATCTTTAATAGTTTGAAGAAGTTTGCCGCCTTCAGATAAACCCTTACAAAGTCCAAGAACCATACGTGGACCCATATTGAAAATTGTAAGATTTCCACTATTAATTGCGTCTGCCGCAGATTTTGCAGCCGGAAATTTATCGTAGACATCATCCAAGAATGCCTGCGGACCACCTGTACCCCAACCTTTACGAATATTGATTTTCTTACCGGTAAACGGGTCATCTACATATTTGTCATCACCGGCACCGCCTTTACGAACTTTATCCTGTGCTTCTTTAACACCAGCATCGAATGCAGACTTAAATTTTTCATACCAGGACTTAAACTGACGAGGCCAAGTAGCTTCAACCGCATCAGCCTGTTTTGCGGCTATACGTGCGTTATTGCTGAACTGAGATACCTTTCGTGGAACCTTTTCAGATTCATAAAGTAGGTTGGTTGTTTTCAATTCATTAGAAATACTTGCATAATAGGAATCTGCAATACTTTCATTATCATTATTACTAATTTCTTCTGATTTATCTGCACCAAATCTATTCAACGCATCATTATTTTTTGCTTCTTGCTGAACAGTTTTCTTTGCGGCGTCAATACGCATTTTTGCTTCAATATCTGCAATACCGTAAAGGAAATTTTCTTCTTCTTCATCGTTGAAAGCATCAATCATTAATTGCTTAAATTTGGATTCACTGATTTTTGTAGTAGTATCTGCAAGCTTGCTTACGAATTCAGAAGTTCTATAAACTAAAGCTTTACCGATTTTTGTATATGTTGATTCATCACCGATAGTATCTTCATTGTTTTTTCTATCGGTAGCCTTTTTAATAGCAAGTCTTGGATTTTCAAAATACGAAGCGAGTTTAGAGTCGATAAAAACCTTATCGGCTTCTGCCATTTTATGGTTTGGAATATCTTTTTCGTATCGTTTTTGTGCAGCAGCTTTAAGTTCTTCTTTTAACTTATCGCCGTACTTATCTATAAGCTTACGAGAAAGTTCAGTAAACTTCGGGTCATTATATTCAATAAATTCACTACCAACATAGAAACCGGTGTTTGTTGCACCTGTATTATGCTTGGTTTTATGGATATTGCACACAAAATTATATAGATTCTTATTTTCTATATCTTTTAATGCATTCTTATATGAATATTCGATTTTTGCTTCGTATAAATCTAAAAATTTCATAAATTCCTACAGCTTATTTTAATATATTTATAAAAAAGACCATAGCCCATGGTTGAGCTATGGTTAAAAATTCAGAAAATTGGCTTTATTAGTCTTCTTCCTGTTCTTCTTCAGTTTCAGCCGGAGTTTCGTCTGACTTGGTTTCGTCTTCGTCGGCAACATCATCGATACTTACGAAAGTATCGTTTACATCATAACTGGTATTATCCGGTTCGAGGGACGGATCCATAGACTGAATATCGTCATCGGTAATAGCTTCTTCAGCCGGGGTTTCTTCAGTAGTGTCAACGATGTTCAAGCGAGCGCCACAGCATGGGCAAACCGGATTAGCAACATCTACATCATATGTCTTTGTTTCTTCTTCGGTAGCTGCTTCTTCAGCCGGGGTTTCTTCTACAGGAGCTTCTTCCGGAGCAACATCGGAATCTACAGTAGGAACACCTGCCGGTGTTTCTTCAGTAGAAATTGTGAAGGTTGGATTTTCTTCATCAGTATCGCCAAAGCTTTCGCAAAGGAGCGATGAAGCACGTAACATAGCATTATTAAACTGGGTCATTTTAAATTCCTCTTTTTTATTATTTATAAGCGTATGACTTCAATGCTGAGAATAATTCGTTCTCAATATAGAAGGGTGACACTTCAATTCCGTTTTGTTTAACCATGTTGGCTATTGCGTTAGCCTTGGTTTTGACGATTTTCTTCAAACTGTCACTCATATAGAGGAAGCGTTCATTGTAATCGTCAGTTATATTTCCCATAGAATCTGTTGTTGGCTCTTCAACCTCAAGTTCATCCTTGTAGATATTCTGAGCAGCGTCTTCAATGATTTCAAGTAAGTAGTCAGCAATTTTATTTTCATTTATATTTTGCTTTGTACTTTCAGTAACATTAACAAGGTCATCGTCTTCGAATTCCTGTTTTGTACTGTCAATGAGACGTAGTTTAGCACGGCAACATGGACAAACAAGGTTATCGGTAGTAACTGTATAAGCTTCAACTGTTCCAACTTTATCCAGCCCATTATCGCCTTCAACACCATATCCGGTGAGTAACTGAGATGCCAATTTCTGTAAATCGTTCATATATTATTTATAATTAACCGAAGAGAGTCTCGTCGGAAGCTACAGTTTCCTCAACAGTTGGGGTTGTTTCTTCAGCAACGGGGGCGGTTTCTTCTACAGCGAGCTTGCTCTTGCGTTTCTTCGGTTTTTCTGTCGGAACTGCAACAACAGCGTCAACAATCGGAGCTTCATCGGTCGGAACTGGTGCTTCTTCAACTGCTGCAGCCTGTTCAGCTTCTTTCTTTTCCTTGAGACCGTTAATAAATGCCTGATATTCCTTTTCAAAGGCATCAGTATTTCCAACGGACCTGAATGAATATGAGCGAGTTGGATATGAACGGATAGTATTACCCATTGCGGCACGAGCCTTGTCATATTCACTGTATGTTTGTTCTTCTTCGTAACGTTTTGCAAATCTATTCATCGTTATTTTTCCTTCTTGTTTGTTTTAAATTGTTTATAAAATCAGCATATTCTTCATCGAAAGATTTTGCTTCTTTAATAACATTATTTCCTTCGAGATTAGATATATCTAATTCTTTTGTTTCTTCTTCAGGTTCTTCAACATGTTCTTCAGGTTTATTTTCAACTGGAGTTTCAATACCAAAAAGCTCATTGATATATTCTCGACAATACGCTTTAAGTTCTTCTTTTAATTCTTTCTTTTCTTTTTCTTTTTTGAGATTTTCGATAAAAGCCTGATATTCACGTTCAAAATCATCTAACGTATTAGATTGTTCTTGAGGCTTATATTCCTTAAATTCAATTTTGGGAACTTCAATCGGTTCAAATTTTTTTACTTCTGGTGTTTTAAATTTCGGAATTTTTAAAGCTGCTGTTTCCTGAGTTGGAATAGCAATATCGACATTTTTTACATTGTTGATATAGTTGCTAAGCAACTTTTTCCTTTTCGCGTCTAAAACACGATGTACTGCTAAATTTGATTGTATTGGTCTTGACATTGATTATCTCTTTATATGCTGAAGTAATGTTTCCGGAATATTATGAACAATCATACCAGGAGGATTATCTTTATTGCCTTTTAAAATTTGAAGATTATAAAGTCTAATTCCGCCAACCGGATCCAGGATATTTATTATCTTATAAAGACAAATATCATTTTGTACATTACTGATTACTTCTTCATTCACAACGAACGGTCGTACAGTTTCATCAACTTCATAAGTGTTACTGTGCGACACTGCTTCACCTTTGTTATATTCTTTTGCTGCTTTTACAGCTGCGGTAAGTCTCGAAGCTACCCATTCAGGACAATGATTCGACCTTACGATGTCCTTAATCGCATTCAAAAGAATATTTAATTGTTCTGCTTTAACTTCCATATTAATCTAATAGATAAGAACGAGATTCTCCATCTTCGTCAACAACAGTAACAGTACCATCGGTATTTTCGCGGATGTACATACCGTCATCGAATTCATAAACTTTTTCATTATTTTCGTCAATATATTGACCGATAACTGAGAAACGTTCCTTAAGCTTTCTCTTTTTCTTTTTCTTTTTCTTCTTAGGAATCTGGTTTAACCAGTATTGCGGGTGATGAGCACTCGGAACACCTGCGAAGAACGGGTTTACTGAAAACGGTGAACGATGGAAAAGAAGACCCATACGCTGTGGGCAACAACCTTTACCGTCACCACCATGAGGAATGCCTTGGTCTAAACCGCAAGGAGCACCGACGCCGATACCGAAATCTTCGTCGAGAGTCACTCCGTTTTCTTTTAAAATTTCTAACGCTTCTTCAACTGTCATAATTATGCCTTATTGATTTTTATACCGTATAACTTATTTATATTGTCGGCTTTTACTGCCCATTCCCCAGAATGTGCATATTTATCGTTATATAACAGTTTATTGAACTTATCAATGTCGCCTTCTTGATAATACCAAGCAGCTTGGTCGATTTGTTCTTTCGGAATTTCAGAAATTACTTCATAATGAAGCATTTCATGAATCATAGTCGAAATAAATGCCTTTCTGGTTCTTTTTCGACTTTTAGAAATCTGAATCTTGTAATTTGATATAGTCTTTTTGTCTAAGTCTACATCATATTTCAAGTCACCGTTTAAGGTATTACTTTCTATGATTTCTATAGGTATTTCTGGGATTTTATTATCAAAGAATAATCGGTTACACTCCAGAAATAGATTTGATGCTATCTCATCGTTTATTTCAAATTCCTGGACACTGAGACGTTTCTTGTTTGTATATTGCATAAGATTAATAGGAATCGATGTCTCGCCAGCTCGATTCCATGAAATCTTTGCGGGACTTTACATATGTTTTCCCTTCATATTCCAAGGTTACATTCGAGGCGGTATGATCGATTAATTTCACTTTAATGGCACAGCATTGTTTCACTTCTGGAATCTTGGTCCAATAAATCGCACCATTCATTAACGTAAAACCATACTTGAAGTAGTCATTCTGTTGTTTCTTTGGGCAATTAGGACATGGAGTCATTTTAATGTTTCCTTAATAAATCGTCTAGCTGTGAATTTATTTGACGGACGACGTATTGACGAGCTAGCATACTGGTGTTTGCAAGCTGGTTCTGAATACGCTGGTTGTTATAAACGTTCTGAAGCCAAGTAATAGAAGAAAGATATGGAAGTTTTGGTTTTAACCATTCACGAAGCTTGAACATGAGAAGGTCAAGATTCGAGATACTGTCATTTTCTTCTTTGGTAACTGGCTCACGAATAAGTGCACCGTTGCGGTCGATAAGGCCGAGCTTGTATGCTTTTGTCTTTCTAGGAATTGTAGTTATCGACTTGAGAAATACGAAAACCAGAATGTTATCTATATTCCTGTCATGCATTGATAAATTGATTTTCTTGCCACTGTTTTTAAGATTTCTCAGTGACATTGCAGCTTCGTTAAGTATTCCGTTAGCTTCGAAACCGCTCGCCAGCATATTCGCATTATTGACGAGACGACGTAAACCCTTCTGACCAGAAGGATCATCCAATGATTCGAAGAATCTTTCCCAGATTATTTTTTCCATACTACTATATTTATAACTCGAATTTTAGCACCATTCATTACACGAGAAGCCTTGGTCGTCGTCAATATCGTAATAATTGTTATAATTTCGACGTTTTTGAGAATTCATAGTGCAACTTTCTATTCTTGGTGCGAATTCTGTCTGAGTTCCTACCCATCCAGGATTAGAAACACATGTAATTTCGGTCTTTACTGTTATAGGTTTATCCGGTTTATCTGGATTATCAAAAACTTCTTCTTTAGTAATAGTCTTGACATCCATTTTATCCTGACGAACATCGCTGTAAGTAGCCATTTTGTCGCCGCCAGAAATAAACTTTTGATATTTTTCTTTAATACCGTTTATGATTTTTTGGAAAATACCAGCTTCTTTTTTCTTTTCTTGTCGTTTTGAATATTCGCTATCTTCATTTCGTTTGGTTGCTTCTGCAGAACATTCAGAACTACAATATTTAAAATATCCGACATTGATACTTTTGAATTCTGTTGGCTTTCCGCATATCGGACAGATACCTTCGTTTTCCTTTTTGAGGTATTTATCGTAATATTCTTTGATGCTTGTTATAGTATGGTGGTCTCTTAAGTGTTTTCTGAGCCTATTTGATGCTGCGCCTTCATCTACACCTGTAATTTCTTCACCACAAATAGCACAAGTTAGATGAAATTCTTCAGTCTTTGGAGCCATGTTTTGTAGTTTTCTAGCACAACTTACTGAACATGTCTCATAATAGCCCTTTGAGACACTTATAAAGCCGGTCTCTTTTCCACAAACAGCACACTTTCCTTCGTTTTCTTTCTTGAAATACTTGTTATAGTATTCCCTGATACTGCCAAAACCATGATCGTTCTTGACATGAAGGCCATATTTCGTATGATGTTCAAAGCTTTTTCCACAAATTTTACAAACATATCTCAGCATGAATTATTTATAAATAGATTAAGAGATAATATAAGGGTTTATACATGGCCGATACAACATATAAAAGTAGTTTTGTTTTTACAAAAGAGGGTAGAACTCTTCTTGTAAGCCAGACTGGAGGCATTAAATTCGCCATTTTAGGCTATTTACTTGTCGGTGGTTTGGTAAGATCGATGAACGACGACGATAATACGCCACAAGATGCTATTGCTGCCGCTGCCAGTTATGAAGAAAAAACTGGAACACCTGACGCATCATTACGTAACTTATGGAATAAGCTAGAAGAAAAAGCAAAAGATGCTAAATTAAGTCCGATTGAATATCTTTTGAATAATGATAAAATTACATTGTTCATGAAGGGTGTTAATTATACTATTGAAGGCAATGATATTTTACCGTCTTCAAAAGAAGCGTATACAGAAGCGGCAGAAAATTATAAAGAACACTTATTCGGTTCGTTCTATATTCCATCTACTGAATTGATGACTAATAAGGGCCATCGTTATGGTACTTATGCTTTTAATTTTGATAAGACCTATCTTAATTGCGACATCAAAAAAGATGTTGATATTCGTCACGTAATACTTATTGGTAAGCAGTATGCTGAAAATAAGGAAGCTACTTTCAATGTTAGTCAACGCCAAGATGCAAGTATTGTAGGTATTGCCGAAATTATTCAGGATGATACAACATCCGAAAGCGTTCCTCCTGGTATTGAACTTCTTAAGGATCAGAATGAATTTGTTACATTCCAGTGCCAGTTAAGATTTACGGTTACAGAATGTGATAATGAATTTATTGATATTGAAAACGGTGATAAAATTGTAATTGATGATACTGAAGATAAGGATGCTACTAAACCTGCTTATGAACCGGTATCTGATATTGCAAGTAAGCTTGCATTGGTTAATAATGGTCTTAAGACACTTTCTGGTGGTATTACAATCGGTCAGACAGAAGAAATCCTTGATGAATTACAGCTTGGCCCAGAAGGTTCTATTTGTATGACAAAGACATTGATGGTTGCAGACTGTATTGATGCAGACGACGCAGAAAACCAGTTCAATGCTGCCGCACTTATTCATCCGATTAACAAATATCCGGATGAAGGTAAGGAATATGTCCCACAGATTTTGATGACTTCTGTTCATTCTACATCTTCGTATAATGAAGATATTACGGCATATTCTGTTGGTATGACCGTTAAGGCAGAAGGACGCGGCGAAGCCTATGCAATGTTCCCGGATTCTATTACTTCTGCGGATGCACCAATTTTCAAACAAGGTCATGTTCCTGAAAATGATAGAATCGCAGTAGATATTTTCGGTCTTGACAATAAGCTTAATGGTAATGCAAAAGACCGTTTGCTTTTCTCTGAATATAACAGAATTACTGACCCGCATTATGGTAGACCGTCAGTATTGATTAATTCTGATAGCAATATTTTGCGTCAGGGTGCATCTAATAACAATAATACATTGTATGATTCTGATAGGAATGAATTTATACAAGGTGTATCTAATTCCTTATTATTTGAATCTAATAATAACTATTTTAGCGGTGGTAATGGTAACAGTCTTTATGGTTCTGATTCCAATAAGATTGCATATGGTAATTATAATAACTTATTGTTCTCTCATGACAATAGTATAAAAAGTCATAACCATACATTCATTAATTCTAATTCTAATACTGCTACTGAAAATTCCAATAACTTTATTGCTATTGCATCTTATGGTAATGGATTTAGTGGAAACTCCTATGAAAACGTGTTGCTCAAGTCTAAGGGAAATACATTCTCTGGACAGGCATTTAACTCGCTTTTGATGGGTTCTGTTTCTAACCATCTCCTCGAAGACACTAAGGAAGCAACACTTCTCAATGCCAAGAATGTTACATTACGTAGTTCTTATGATGATATGATTCTTGGTTCCCGAGGCGGTCTTCTTTACAAGTCTTATTTCAATGGTTATTACGATAACTATACTTGTACTGTTTCTGATTCTGATCAGAACTCTCTTATGCGTTCTAGATTCCTCGGTATCAAGGGTTTACCGATTGGTAGCATTGACCCGGCAGAACGTCCGATTAAGTCTGACGTACAGTCTAATAATAACGTTATTTTACGCGGTGAATATTTCGATATGTTCATGTGCTCTAATAACTTTATTGTTGATACTTACAAGTTACAGTCTGACGATAATATTACTAGCTTAGGTCCTGTTCGTGTTAAGGGTTCTACGTTCGTTAATTCTAGCAAGTCTAAGGTATTCAATGCCCGCGATATTTATCTTTGGCACTCTGAATATTCTCGTATTGTTGGAGCATCTAACCTTTCTGATACACAGCTTGGTCTTGTCGGTACTTCTAATGCTATGGGAAGTACAAACGAACTTGATTCTATCTATTACGGTGAATTTTATGGTTCTGACTTCAGTATCAAGGGTCTTAAGGGTGCTTCTTATAAGAACGGTGCAGAATCCCTTAAAGTTAATGCTCGTCCGGTAGATATGCTTCGTTTGAAGCTCATGTTCATGAATACTTACGGTTCTGAACTTGACTTAGGTGGATATAATCCGGATGTTAAGTATAAACATGGTACTTCTTATTTGGCTAATGCTACATTCGAAAGCCAGAACTTCACCTTGTTTAATACTTCCGTTAAACCGACAAATTCTAACGTAGTTGGTGGTCACCACAATAAGTTTGTTGGTGGTAAGAATACGGTTATTCTTGGTGGTGAATATTGTAAGGCTTCTACTTACGAACATCAGGTTTTGATGGGTAAGTACAATAAGGATGTTCCGGCAGATATTATCTATGGTTGTGGTCACTTTAATGGTACTACATTCGTCCAGGGTGATAAGGAATATACGGAAGCTGAACTTGAAACAATCGAGACTATGCATCAGACTATCGACAAGGTTCGTGGTGATGGTGATAATAAGTCTGGTGAAACTTGTTTCAATGCTCTTGAATTCTATGCTCACCAAGGTAAGATGATATTCCGTAACTGTGACGACGGTCATGACGCTGGTTCTGACGTTGTTTCGAATAACTTTGGTAAGTCTATTACTATTGACCCGACAGGTATCGTATTCCGCGATAGAAACGGTGATATTACTGGTGAACTTGTTCCACAGGCTGTTAATTCTGACGGCGGTAAGTGGACAATCACAGTTGATATTGATGGTAACGGTCGTTACTATGTAGCAAATACTGTTGGTGTTCCTCCGACTATTGCTCAGCTTGATAAGGTTGTATTGGCAAATCACTTGTTCGAATATACAGACTTGAATAACTATACTGCTAACCAGGGTGCTACAATCAGTGCAGCTCAGACTGGTAATTTGACTGAAGCTTCTGTTAGTGCAAGTAATAATACATTGTTTGGCAAGCAGATTCCAAGTGAAATCAATATTCTTGTCAGAAAGATGAAATACAATAGTGAACCTGGTACTAACTTAACTCATAAATGGGTATTTATTAATAAGATGATGCCATGGTATCGTTATAACGGTCAGGCGCCTCGTTATATTCCAATGCAGAAATGCACATTGAAATATTATTACGTTGGTCAACCGCCTTCTGCAAATACTTATACTCAACGTATGGATATTTGGGCACCTCCTTCTATGGATGCTAACTGTATCTGTAAGAAGATTAACTATTGCTACTCGGCATATTTGAATCCAAACTACCACTGGTCTACAGAACAACGTGGTTGTATTCCTCTCGATGAATTCAACGATAATAAGTTCTTTAGTGATTGGGTTCCGAATGTACCTGTTTATGTTGGTGATACAGCTTCTGGTGGTGGCGTCGGTCCTGGTGTTACAAGCGGTAACTATGTTTCTGGTGGTAATACTGAACGTCCTGGTGATATTACATTGTATCGTGCAAATGAAATTCCGCCGGTTGACCAGATGGATCCACACGGATATTACATTGTGTAAACCTTACATATCTCAAAATAAAAACCTACTCAAAAGAGTAGGTTTTTTAATAAATAAAACCAGCTAAAATTAATATTGAACCGTATTCAATTTGTTAATAACAATAGCGCCTTCTTGTTCCATGGAGAAGTTGGTAATATTGTTGTTATCATCAAGAACGGAATCATCAATACTTGCCTTAACAAGTACATAAAGGTCATAGAGTAATTTTGATGCGCCAACCCAATATTCATTAGTAGGATAAGTATCGGTATCAATATTATTCTTATAGTAGTTTTTCAAGACTTCTTCACAAGCGAAGTAATTCCAGAATGATGCTTCAGAAATAGTATATTGATGGTCACCAATAATATTACCTTTACGCATTATATCTTCTTCGCGTGCATCTATATCATTATACATGGTAACTTTATATGGTAATGAAATTGCACGGTCAGCCGTTTTACTTATACGAGCATTTTTCAACCAACGTGCTAATCTATTCTTTATATAAGTAACTTGCTTAGCTTCAAGTTTATATACAGAAGCTTTTAATGAATCAAGCTGCGAAGTAGATGCAAGGTCATTATAGCTTGGAATAACTATTTTTACATAAACCAAGTTATAATGTAGACCTTTTAAAGCAAAGTCATTAGCGGTATAAACCATCGGTAATTCTAGATTTATAAAGACATTACTATTTTCATCTTTAAATTCTGTGGCTTTACAATGGGTTATCACTTTTTTGGTATATGTATGTTCATTTTCAGGACAGTAGAACTGATATGTAAGCTGAACATTGATACCGTCAACAAGTTTTTCGAAAAGTTGCTTACCGCGAAGATCTGTTTTCGGAATATGCAATACATTGAATGGACCCTGTAGCCAGCTCAAATCTGCACCCATAACGACATTTGTACCATGGTTGCTATTGTAGATTGAAATTTCATCGCTGTAGGTTTGAAGTGTCTTATCAAGTTCTGCACTAAATAAGTTACTTGAAGCCATATTATTGTCCCATTCGTATTCCTGTTCCGGAGACTTAATTAAATCAGATACCTTAATATCCGCGTCAATACTTAGTGTATCTGGGTCATCCGTATAAATCTTGATAATGTCAGCCTTATAGACTTTCTTTGTAGAACGCAAAGAATCGTCAAGGAACTTATAGACCTTATTTTTAAGTCTTTTATTGTATTCTTGAAGATTTGCGGTAGAATTTACACGGACGGTTCCAACTAAGTCATAGTAATGTAAGAACGGCGGAAGGGTAAGAAGCGTAGTATTTACCGGTAAATTATCCTTACAGTTTTCACGGATTAACTGAACATTTCTAATCCATTGTTCTGTTGGATTTTTAGAATATTGCCAGTGATAATAACCGACAGGTGAAACCATGAATTTAACATAGTCGGTAATATGATTCAAATATTCAGAACCGTAAATTGTATATGGTTCTGAAATATCGTCATCGTTGAGAATATCGCGAGGATAGTAATCACCGTCATTCTTGATATATAGACGACCAATTAACGAATATGCGACAACATTTTGAACAAGCGGATATTCTTTGGCTGTTACCTGCGATTGTTCGATTTCCTGTTGACCCGTAGCATAGGCGTTGTGAACATACATTGGCGAAGTCAGGGTTCCGAAATAGTTTTCGAAATCTTCCTTCATAATTAACTTATTGCGGCGTCTGAAATATGCAGGTCCGTTGACCTTCATACTTGCCATGGATTCGAAGTCGTCACCACCGTAAATATCAGAATTTAAAATAAACGAAACATTGGAACTTACGTCAATGATATTACCGTTTACGCTTGCATAAACAGGAGTATTTATTACAATACTTGCACCTGAGACATGCTTTCTATTTGCGGCCTTGCCCATAGTAGAAATATATTTGATATAGAAATTATCGGTTGTTTTCATCAAACCATTTACTACGTTATGGTCACGACCGAATGTTACCTTTACAGTTTCATCCGGATTTGTTGTTATCTTACAGATACGCAACTGTAATGCAAGAAGCTCCTTAATAGTCTGTTCGATATACAATGTATCAAGATTTTTCGGATGTGAAATAACTTCATATAGTTTTTTCTTTAGTAGATTCGAAGTTTCAGGATTAATATTCTTGTACTTTTTATTTAACTTTATGGAATGTGTTTCAATATCGAATAAAGCTTCATCGGCGAATGCATCTTCTTCAGTTTCGCCGATACCTACCTGGCACCAGCTATTTTTCTGAACATAATTTCTATCACCATTATAAGCATAAGGGTCACGATTACCATACCAGTTAGAGAATGTCTTATCTGGAATATTGTAAGACTGTTCCGGTTTTGCAATTTTATTTAATACAGATTGTCCTTCGATTTTATATGTTTTACGTTCGCCCTGGAAACATTTGATAGGCATAACGTTTTCTGTATTTACGAAGTTAATACCTTGTAATGGCATATAAACGCTATTAGTGTGCGGAACGGCATTAACAAGATTTTTCTGCCAATCTGCATCATGACAATATGTAATGTCTTCATCGGTGAGAACATAAGAATAACTACTGTCGAGAATGAACGGCATATTCGCAAAAGTCAATGCAAGAGAGTCTTGATTAAAGAATATTTCCGTTCCTGCCTTATTGATTTCTTCTGGGAATGGTCCTTTTAACTGAATAATAAATTCAGCCTGTGCCGGAACTGGACGACGAGGACCATAACCAAGATTCTGACAATGCTTGATATGATTTGATTTTATTTTAGAAGTTTCTAATAAGCGTTCTTCTGCACATCTTTGTGTATAGAAATTTATCCTATCACAAGTATCACTTAATATTTGTTGAAATTTAGGATAGAAACAACTTGCTTTGATTTTATCAAAGAAGCTCTTATTTTTCATAAAAGAGCGAAAACGTTCTATTAGTTCTTCAGTAGTTAATTGTGTATAATCCATACATTATTTATATGCGGGATTGATACTTGACATCGAATGTGCATCTTAAAATTGCAATATCTTGGTCCATGGAATAGTTAACTACGTTATTATTATCATCCAGAATAGAATCTGAAATACCCGGTTTTGTCAACTTGTATAAGTCAATAATCAAACGTTCAGCAGCATTCCATTCCGTATCGTAGATGTCTGTAGATTCTGTAATATTTGGATAATACTTATTAAGAAGTGTCTTAACCAAGTAATTCCAGAATTCTTTTTCAGAAAGTGTATCGTCTTCAGATGCTTTCAAATCGCCACGACGCATGATTGTTTCGGAGCGAGTAATAATATCAAAAGATGTAATAGTGTATGGCAAGTCGATAGCTCTATCGGCAGTATCATGAATCTTCAAACCGTTCATCCATTTAATAACATCGGCATTAAGGTTTTTCAAGTCGGTTAATGTAAGTCCATATTCCTTTGCACGTTCACTGGTAATTTCATACTTAGAATCAGACCAGTAATTATTACCATAAGAAGTAGTTGTTACAAAACCGTCATTACTGTCACGAGCAATGATATTATATAATCTACAAATGGTCGTGTTTTCACCGTGTGCAGTTAGGTCGGCATCAAGCTGCGCCTGAATTTCTACAGATGCTCGGTCAGGATCTGTAAAATAATCAGTTGTAGACCTATAAAGAACATTTGATGCAAAATCCGGAGGTAGCGCAATCTGTGTTCCAATATATGGAGTATGCAAGTAAATCTTAATGTAATTGCTAGATTCCTCATAAGTAAATTTACTTACATGGTCTACTGTAGAAGCTTTTTCATCATTCGAAACACTGCCACTGGCTTGGTAGTTGTAAATTCTGAATTGAATATGAATTGTACTATCGTCAGTAATATTTTTTAAATCATAAATCTTGTGTTTACTATCTGTCTTAGGAATTATAATTTCATTGAAAATCAAATCATACTTATAATTCTGCCAATTTTTATACTTATTGTATTCGGAAGTAAGTTTTTCAGTATTTAGGATAACACGAACACCTTTATGCTGGTCTTCTTCATTCCACTGGTTTCTCTTAAATTCTGGAGAAATGATACTAGATACTTTTAAATCCAAATCGGCATTTAAAACATGGTCTTCTTCCATGCACAACTTGATAAGATTAGACTTATAAATTTCGCGAGTTTCAAGAGTTAAAGTATCAAGATATTTGTAAAGCTTTGTATATAATTTTTCTTTGAAATCGTCTAAATCGGTAGTGCCAGGATCGACTTCTATATTTCCTACAATATCATAATAATGGAAGAACGGCGGAAGTGACATGACAGCAGTATTGGTAGGAGTTAAAAGATTTACGTTATGTCCTATTTCTTTAATATTCTTTACATATTGCTTATCATCTTTTTCAGGCTTGCCATTAATAAGTGCATAATAATTATAGAATGATTCCTGTGATACAAGACATTTGATATAGTCAAGAATATGGTCATTATATTCATCACAGTAAAGCGTTGCCGGATTTTCCATATTTTCAGATTCTGGAACAAAACCGTCAGTAATCCATTCTTCCTTGCTGTCTTTGACAAAAATATTTCTCGGCAAATATACATTCTTGCCGACATTGATATACATGTGGCTGGCAAGAACATAGAAAAGATAGTTGAGATTTATATCAAGAACACTGTTTTCAACTTGGTCTTTTTTCTTCTTGAACTGATTTGTTTCAAACGTATTGTCAAGTTCTCTAAGACCAAAGATAAGTGATGTGATAACATCTAATGGGCTAGTCAAAGAATTGAAATAATTGATGAAGTCACGCTTAGATACAAGCTTTAACTGAGAAGTCCAGTAGGCTTCAGCATTATCGTACATTTCCTTTTTGTCTTCGAAATTTTCACCGCCAATAAGGTCACCAGAGAATACGAACTGAATATTGTTTGTAATATCAAAAGTGCCAATGGAGGTATGAAGCATTAGCTTTGCATTATTTGTAAGTACGCTTTCTAAGATGCCGGTCTTATTTCCGAGACCGCCGCGTGTAGAAAGATATTCTACATATAAATCAGGATATTCGGTAGTATCTGTAGTTTTATCATACTTGCCTTCAATGGCAAGCTGAGAAAGATAAGAGAACGGTCCGAAATTAACACTTATAGTTTTATCTGGATTTGTTTCAACATAACAAATACACGGGCGATCGTCACCTGTCGGATTTGCACCAAAGTTTGTAAGAATAGACTCATTTAAAAGAATAGAACGGTCTTCAATGCTAAAAATCTTAGAACTTGCTTCGCCCTTGAATCGAGTATAAACTTTTGTTACTCCGTTATTCGGAGCATAAACAGAATCATTCTTTTTACGTCTGTAATTTACAGCGAATGGGTCACGAATACCATACCAGTTGCTAAATGAAATATCGTCAATATCAAAACGTTGACCGAGATTGTTGTCAGTAACCAAAGAATAGTTACTGCTATTCTTTCGCTTTTCTAAACCGGAAATATAATCTTTGCCATCAAACATTACGGTTTTCAATTCACCCTGATAACATTTAATTGCAAATCTGTTACCGTAATTAACTGGGTCACCTGTCATTATAAGCGGTCCAGTTTCTTTGGTGGTGCTATCGATAATAACACTTTTTAGACGTCGTGACCAAGAAGTATTTGTACAACCTTGAATATCGCTTTTTGTAAACGTATATTCAATAGGGTCTGTTAATCTGAAAGGCATGTTGAGGAAACTCAAATTACACTGTTCATTTGTAAGCGTAATTGTAAGCTTCTCATTTTCCGGGAGATACTTTAATTCTTTCGGAAATGGACCTTTGAAAATAATATTTAATTCGCCCTGTGCTGGTACCGCACGGCGAGGAGCATAACCCCAGTTTTTACATAACTTGATATAGCTGGAATCAAGTTTTGCGGTTCTGAAGAAACCTTCTTCAGACATACGTTGAAGATTAAAATTTGCCATATCGGAAGTGGCAGCTAACATTTCAAGGAACATACCTATAAGCGTTGCAGAACCAATATTCTTAAAACGTTTATCAGTTTTAATCATTGAAAGATAGTTAGAATATAAATCTTCAAAAGTTATGCTTGTATTGTCCATATTTATCCTATATAATCTATACATATTTATAGTTCTCGATAAGTCTTGATTCTTTTTATAAATAATAGAGATTATAAGATAAGGAAAACTATGTTCAATCTACAATTTATTAACCCTTTTAGTGATGAATTCTTAAAACTGAAGCCATCGAATGACGAAATTCGTTCAGTCGAAGCGGCCCGAAATTCTTATGGTCGTGGTGAAGATACCATAGAATGGGACCGATTGGTCAATGGATATAATAACGGATATTATGACCCTGCGACTCCGTATGATTCCAATAATATCGTATTTGAAACCCTTTTCACCAACAAATGGCAGAAGATTAGCTGGTATCGTTCCATGGCATTGTACCCTTTGATTAAGAAGGGTCTTAATATTATGAGCGATGAAGCCGTTTGTCCAGACTCTTACGGTAACGTAACCAAGTTTGACCTTGCAGAGCCGTTCAAGTCCGCATTCACTGATACAGAATTCAGTGCATTGAAGATGGAATTTGATTATATTGTCGAATGCGTTATAGGTAAGGAAAACATCTGGAACTATTATAAGAAGTGGCTTATCGATGCCGAGCTTTTCTGGGAAATTTGCCTTAACGATGCAGGTAACAAGGTCGCAGGTATTGTTCAGCTCGCCCCTCAGGCAATGCTTACAATTTATGACCGTGATTCTGATAATATTAATGGTTATATTCAGAATATCAATTTCTTGAACCGTCAACAGGAAAAGAATGACGAAATCAAGAAGTTCCTCCCGAACCAGATTGCATATGTAAACTATGGTGAACCATGGTCGAACCGTAATGACATTCGCGGACATTTGGAACCTGCGATTCGTCCGCTTAACCAGTTGAGGAATATTGAAGACGCCTTGACAGTTTATCGTATTACTCGTGCAACAGAAAAACGTATCTTTAACATTTATGCTGGTCGTATGCCGCCTGACAAGGCTGCAGCTTATGTGCAGGAAATCCGTGCAAAGTATCGTAAGAATTTGACAATCGATAACCACACTGGTATGATTAACTCTACCAAGAATACTCAGGCTATGACTGAAGATTTCTTCTTCCCGAAGGATGACTCTGGTAATAGTTCTACGGTTGAACCATTTGCTTCTGGTGCTACCTTCGCAGGTCAGCTCGATGACGTTTATATGTTCCAGAAGATGGTTATGGATGCTCTTGTAATTCCGCAGGCTCGTTGGAAAGCTGAAGAAGTAGGACAAGCAGCATATAACCAGGGAGTTGAAGGATCCAATCTTGAAGAAGTTGCATTCCAGCGTATGAACCGCAGACTTCGTAAGAGATTTTCGGATATTATTCTTCAGGTCTTCCTTGTTCATTTGAAGGTTCGTAATTATCCGTCTAAGTTCTTGGATAAGGCAATTTACAATATTGACTTGAATCCGGCAACTGACTTTGAACGTATGCGTGACTTGGCCATGGCTGAAAAGCGTGGCGGTGTCGTTAATACCTTGTCTCAGTTCTTGCCGACTCCGACAAATATTAAGGGTACTGATGAACTTGGTCCGCTCTTCTCCAAGCAGTTCTTTATGGAAAAGATTCTCGGTATGTCTACTCAGGAAATTCTTCTCAACAACAAAATGTTGGATAATGAAGTTCGTCAGATGCAGGAACAGGCTGAAGCTGTCGCTGCTGAAGGCGGAAATAAGGGTGACGACACCGGCG
>Ga0247610_10001184_pt1 | contig 33085 bp, 31 predicted proteins | sample 174DNAGHGhighgp2_FD_193483 | JGI IMG/M metagenome (GOLD analysis project Ga0247610, IMG submission 193483) | Sheep rumen microbial communities from Palmerston North, Manawatu-Wanganui, New Zealand - 1742 DNA GHGhigh gp2 | ecosystem: Host-associated > Mammals > Digestive system > Stomach > Rumen...
AAAAAAAACATAAACCCATTTTTTTAGTTTCTTTCTTCTCTTACTCATAGTCCTATCCTCTAATATCATTATAATATAAAATAAAAAAAATACAATAAACAAAAAAAGAAACCGTCCCCCCTGAGAGACGGTTCCAAAGAATAAAAAGGGGTTGGCTAGTGTGATACTAGCACCAATTCGCCTGTAAGTGAATTGGTACGATATATACTAATTGAAAGGTCTATATTTGTCAAGCAAAAAACCCCGTTTTTAAGCAAAATATTAAAAAAAATTATAAGGGGTATAACTTGAAGTTATATCCCTATATTTCTTTATAATTTTAAGTTATAAAACTGCTATTTTTTTAGTAAAATTTTAATATATTTACTTAAGTAATCTCTTCTATCATTTTTGATATTTAAGTACTTAGCTAATTCAATATTATCTGTAATTATATTATCTACTTTTAAATCAATTGCATGTTGAATTGAAAATTCATCATCTAATGTCCATGCATATATTTGTTTATTCATATGATGAATCTTTTTAACATCATCTTTATTAATACTTGTTAATTCAACTGAGAATATATCTGCATATTCATCATTGTAATATTCACCAATTGCTATAGGTATAACATAAGCAGTTTTTAAACTACTATCTATTTGTTTAACTCTTTCAATACATGAATGAGTTATTGATGCAAATATAACTTGATCCTCCATGTGATATCTTTTTACTTCATCTATAATAGATTCTTCATAGTTTATTTCTTTTCCTTTAGGTTTTAATTCAATATTAATCATGATGTCTTTATCTTTAAAATATTCTAATACATCTTTTAGAAGAGGAGCATGTTCTCCGTAGAACTTACTACCTTTATACCAACCAACATCATATGTTAATATTTGATCATATGTCATGTTAGTTATCTTTCCACCTTTACCAGATGTTCTTATCATGCTGTTATCATGTGAAATTACTAATTGTAAGTCCTTTGATTGTATTACATCTAATTCAATCCATTCAGCACCTTGTTCATATGCTTTCTTAAAAGCAGACATGGTATTTTCAGGATATATAATAGATGATCCACGATGTCCTGTTATTTCAATATCTTGATATGGATCAAAATGTATATTTAATGTTTTATATTTATTTATAAAGTTTACTGATGAAATAATAGTTAATATAAATATAATTGATATAAATATATATACTAATGGTCTATCTTTTTTATTATAGTAATATGAATAATTATTAATAACATAGTTATTTTCATTTTTTATATTATAAAATGCATTACTGATAATACATGTGTTAAAACAATTATTAAATAATAAATATATATATATTAATATAGCTGATATTATTCTAACTATATTAATTATAGTTTGAGCATTTGTATCAGGAATAAATAATCTAGTTATAAATGATATAAATGTCGTGATTATAAATATAATAAAGAATAGAATAAATGCTGTTACAAATTGAGATAACATAAGTTTTAAGAAATTAACCATTCTATTACCATGTATTAATTTATAACTATTGTTTATAGCTATTTCTATTTCTTTATTATCTAATATCATAAAATGTAATGTGAATATCATTCTCATCATTAATACTAGTAATATACATATACATACAATTAATAAAGCTAATTCATAAGTTTTAAAATTATAATAATTATTTAATAGCAAAGGTATTTTATAATTAATTGATAATAAACTAACTAATCCTATTAATGTAAGTGCAATAAGCAAAGTCATATATAAATATATTATTCCGTTTTTAGGATGTAATAGTTTCTTTATTTTTATTAAAGTTACTTTAATAGTTTCTTTAAAACCTATTTGTATCTTATGATATGAGGCATCATATAATACAATTAAGGATGTCATATCAAATATGTTATATAGAATAATAAGTATTAATCCAACAAGTAATAATATTAAACTAATTGGATTACTTATTAATTCTTTAATAGTTTCTACTTTTAAGTATTCTATTTTGTTAATAACTATTCCTTTATTAACAATAAATAGTATTATAGGAATAATTATAATAGATAATAAGGTTTTAAATACCAATTGTAATTTTAATAAAGTCTTACGATTAAACTTTAATAAATTCAATAAGTTTGATAAATAATTATTCATGTTTATCACCTATCTCAATATGTTCTATAATACTTATATTTTATATTAAAGTCAAATAATAATATGATATACTCATATAAGAAAGGAGTATATATGGAATTAAGCAATATAAAAGGCGTAGGGCCTAAAACATTAGAAGAATTAAATAAACTAAATATTTATACTATAAATGATTTAATAAGATATTATCCTTATAGATATAATATATATACTCCAAGTGATATAAGAGAAGCTGGAGAAGATACGATAGTTATATCAGGAGTTATAACATCTGCTCCTAAAGTTTCTTTTATAAGAAGAAACTTTAATAGATTAGGATTTACTTTTGAAACAAATAATATAAGTATAAAAGTGGTTATATTTAACCGAGGATATCTATTAAAATTATTGAATGTCGGTAAAAATATAACTTTAATCGGTAAATATGATAGATTAAAGAATACATTTATAGCAAGTAATATAAAATTATATCCTATTACAAGAAGTGAAGTTGAACCTGTTTATCATATGGTAGATGGATTAAAGTCATCAACACTTACTAAATGTATTGAAGCTGCTTTATCCACTAATATAGATATAGCTGAGATAGTACCAACATATATATCTGATCAATTTGGTTTAATTGGTACTAAAGATGCAATAGTTGAAATACATAATCCAACTAATCCGGATAAATTAAAACAAGCTAAACTTAAACTTAAATATGAAGAGTTATTTGAATTTATGTTTAAGATAAATATTTTGAAATATAAGAATCAAATATTTGATGATTATATAATTAAACAAGTCACTGATGAAATGAAATATGAAGTTATTAATTATATTCCGTTTAAATTAACTAATGACCAATTAAATGCAATTGATGAAATAATTAAAGACTTCAATGGATTTAATAGAATGAATCGTCTTGTCTTAGGTGATGTTGGATCAGGTAAGACAATAGTTTCATTTGCCGCAATTTTAATTAACAATAAATGTGGATATCAAAGTGCACTTCTTGCACCAACTGAAGTTCTAGCTAAACAACATTATGAGAACTTTAAAAAAACTTTTAAAGATTTAGATATTAATGTTGAATTATTAGTAGGTTCATTAAAGAAGAAAGAAAAAGAAGATATAAAAGAAAAACTAAGAAATGGAGAAGTTGATCTTTTAATTGGTACACATGCAATTCTAGAAGATGATATAGAATTTAGTAACTTAGGTTTAGTGGTTACAGATGAACAACATAGATTTGGAGTTAACCAAAGAAAGAGTCTTCAAAATAAGGGTGTATGTGTAGATGTTTTATACATGAGTGCAACTCCAATTCCAAGAACTTATGCACTTACTATCTATGGAGATATGGATATATCTTTAATTAAAGAAAAACCTGCTGGCAGAAAAGATATAATAACTAAAGCATATACCTTTAAAGATGAAGATATATTTATGAATGAAATAAATGAAGAATTAGAAAATGGTCATCAGGTATATGCAGTCGCTCCTTTGATTGAAGGAGATGAAGAATCTGAATTAAATGATATAAATAAAATAGAAGAAATATTTAATAATCATATAGCTAGTAAATATAAAATAGGTATTCTTCATGGAAAAATGAAACCTAATGCTAAAAATGAAATTATGGATGATTTTAAATCAGGTAAGTTGGATATACTAATATCTACTACCGTTATTGAAGTAGGTGTAGATGTTAAAAATGCAACTATGATGATTATATTTAATGCTGAAAGATTTGGTTTAGCTACACTTCATCAATTAAGAGGAAGAGTAGGAAGAAATGAACTTCAATCTAAATGTTTACTTATTTCTGATAAAGAAACTGAAAGATTAAATGTATTATGTGAATCTAATGATGGATTCTATATAAGTGAAAAAGACTTTGAAATAAGAGGATCTGGAGATTTATTTGGAACACGTCAAAGTGGAGACATGGTATTTAAGATTGCCGATATTAAAAGAGATATCAAAATATTGCTTCAATGTAAGAAAGATGTAGAAGAATTTATAGCAAATAATATAGAAAATGGATTTAGAGATTATCTATATTACAATGAGTTATTAACTAAATTAATGAACAATAATTAAGAGGTGATTACAATGAGAAAAAAATTAATTAGTTTAACATATTTAAGAGATGCTTCTAAATATAATATAAAAATAAATAATTCTAATGATGACTAATTGGTATTCAGTTAAAGAATTAATTGATACTAAACCATTTGTTATTAAAAATGGAACTAAGATTATGGATAATGGTTACTATTTATTAGAGTTACTTCCTAAAAATGAAAACTATTCAATGAGAGTATACTTTAATGAAAATAAAGAGATAATCCAATATTACTTTGATTTATCACTAGGTAATGGATTAGATCCTGAAACTAAAATTCCTTATTATGATGATGCCTACAATGACATCCTTGTACAAGGTGATAATGTTGAAATATATGATGAAGACGAATTAGAGGAAGCATATAAAAAAAATAAATTAACAGATGATGAATACAATTTAGTAAAAAAGACAACTCAAGAATTATATGAAGAAATAGTAAATCATAATAATAAATATATGAATATGAATTTAAAAGATTTATTGTAATAAAAAAATACCGTATAATATAGTGCACCCAATTTAGGAGACATTAATAAAAAACACAATTAAAAAGAAGCAATTAAATTTGCTTCTTATTTTTTTATTTTAATCTAGATGTGTTATAAAATAAGAACTTTTTTCATATATTAAAAATTAACTTTCCACTATTTTTTATCTATTTGGGTAGGTAAATGGGTAGGTAAAATTACTTAAAATTATATATTTGTTTACACAAAGGCTTATTTCTTGTACCTTCACCAGATATTTTTACATCTTCTAAATTTGTATAAATATTTGGTAGTTTAATATTATATTTTCTACATTCTTCTTCTGTCAATTCTTTAAAAGCCGGACAAGGTAATACAGTTCCATCAAATTTAATATCTAGTTTCTCGATTCCAGCATTACATTTATGAGTATTATCACCCTGTAATGGAATGCCTATTCGTATTTTTCCAGAATAATTATTTCTACACTTATTTAATATTTCAAAAAAATCATTAAATTCTTCTTTAGATAATTGTAATTGATTTTTATTTTGTCTACCTCTACCTTGTGGCAAAAAATTTAAAATGCTAATATTTTTTACTTGTGTTATTTCTAGCATTTCTAATATATCCACAATTTCTCTATAATTAGGTTTCATTGGGACAAAATGAACATCTATATCTAGTCCCACAGCTGAAGCATTTATTAATGATTTCAATAATGAAATTCTTGCTTCTTCATTTCTTCCCATTAACTTATGATCTGTATCATATTCATATCCTTGATAATCAAAGACGATTTTATCTAAGCCAATACTTTTTAAGTATGATAATTTTTCTTTTGATAATGAATCATAATTACCACTTATCATATTTTTATAATTGTTTCTAATTTTTTCTTTTAGAAACATATTATCTGGTTCATTTTCTTCTACTTCTTGTAATGCTTTTTCTATTTCTTTATCAATTGTTTTTTTAAACTCTTCAGGCACTACTTTTTCAACTACTCCACTTGTAAATATTACAGTTTTGATTCCTTTATTTTTTGAATATTCTATCATTTTTAAAATATCCGGATGAAGAAAAGGTTCTCCACCAGAAACGGATAATTCTTCTATTCCACCAGTAGAAATAAAATAATCTATTACACGTTTGAAATCTTCAAAATTAATTATTTGTGTTTTATTACAATTTGAATTTGATGAACAAAATTTACAATTATTAAGACATTTTTCTATTACTTCAAAGCATAAATCTTTAACCATAATAACCACCTGTTGCAATTTATTATATCATATAATCAGTTAATCTCATTATCTATTATAAATAATTTGGGTAGGTAGCTGGGTAGGTAAAATTTTTTCGTATTTTCTTAAAACCTTTATAAAATAAGGCCAAAAAAAAGTGATAGGCCTCTCGGCCTATCTTCAGGGGGTTTTGGTTGATATATCCCATCAAAGTAAAAAAATCGTGATAGGATTATCAGCAAGATATCTCTACCTTGCCTATAATAATATTACTAAAAATAAAATATAAAATCAATTATATTTTATATAAATAATTAAAAGTGTAAATATCTATATGATATAATTAATAAAGGTGATAATATGAGTACTTTTAAAATTATACATGGTTCATGTGTTAATCAAAATGTTGATGCTATAGTTAATGCAGCCAATGGAAATATGATGCATGGAGGAGAAGTTGCAAGGGCGATTCTACTTAAAGCTGGTAATGAATTAAATCAAGCGTGTGCTAAGTATAATCTTCCTGTAAGAGATGGTGAATGTATAACTACTCCAGCATTTAATATAACAAATGCTAAGATTATAATTCATGCTGTTGGTCCAGATTTTGGAAGAACGCCAAATGCTTTTGATGAATTATTTAATGCTTACTATAATTCATTAATTGAATTAAAGAATAAAAATTTTCATTCAATTAGTTTTCCTTTAATTAGTTCAAGTATATTTGCTGGTAACTTGGAAAATCCAGTATCAGAATCTACTAAGCAATGTGTAAGAGCATATAATAAATTTATTGAAGATAATCATGATTATAATATTGATTTATTATTATGTGCTTTTAAAGATGAAGAATATGAAGAAGCTATTAAAACATATAATGATTTTATAAAATAAAAAGCAATTTATTTAAATTGCTTTTTAATATAGTTTTTTAATATATTTTTTTGGTAATTCTTCTTTAAAATCATATGGTTCTTTTGAATATATAACTTCACATGTTTTTCTTCGTTTATATTCATTTATTTCCTTTAAATAATAAACTATATTTGAATCTGATACACATATTAATCTTTTTGAATCTTCATCAAATTTAAGCGTATAAAACGAAATTGCTTTTTCAATCTCTTTTTCATCTGAATCTATAAATACTCTTACTATTAAATATGATATATTTTCTTTAATTTTTTCTGTTATGCGTTTGTTTATTTCGTTTGGTGAAATAATTATTCTATCATTATCTTTATCTTTTGAAGCTAGAGTTGTTTTTACTTCTATTAAAGACTCTATAATTCTATTATCTTTTATACTTTTTAAATAGATATCGTAACCAAATCCGTCGCCTACATCTTTTGCAACATGTATTATTTCTTTATAGTATGATTTATCATTTATTAGTCCTTTTATATAATTGTAAATATATAATTCACCAATTTCACCAATTAAATCTTTTGGTTGATAAACCATGTTATAAAAATCAGTAATTTCGTCATAACTAAATGTGTAGTCAGGGTGCTCTTTATAAAATTGTTCTATATATTCATCTTTTGTTGGAATTGTTAATAATTTTCTGAATTCTTCTTCTAATTCGTTATATTTTTTAGGAGACCAAATTTTTTTTAAATAATAATATTTGCTTATAAAATTATTTATTTCTTTGTATATTTTTAATTGATTTAAATCTATATTTTTATTACTGAAAATATTAAATATTTCTTTATATAAAATATATTCGTTTCCAATTGTTTTTAATTCTTTGTTTGAAAATAGTTTTATAAAATAATCTACGATAGATATATTATTTCTAAATGGTCTACTTGCAATTACTTTTATTTTCTTTTTCTCTGGTAATTGTTCGGAAAGTGCATTTTTTATGTTTTCATTGCTTCCTTCTAATATTATAATGTTTGCAAACCATTCAAATAATTGTCTTTCTAATAAACTATTATTATTAATGATATTTTTTATTTCACAAAAAGCATTTTCTATTGTTATTGGATTATTGTTATATGAATCCATAATTTGATTTTCATTTAATATTTTAATATTTTCTGATATTATTTCATCAATAATTTTAAAACACTTAATTGTATATTCATTGTAGTTTTCTATATTAATATCTAATTTCAAAAAATTTATTCTTAATGTTTTCATGTGAATTTCCCCTAAACTTGGTGATATATACTAACACATTATTAAATAAATGTAAAAAAATGATATAATACATTTATTAGGAGGAATATATATGTATGATTCTTTAAAAGATGAAGTGGTAACAATTGTTATTTCAACAAGAGGAAATAATTTACTTGAATATAAAGGAGTATTTACTAATGAGACTGCTGATACAATTGAATTAACTCATGCAACTATTCAAGGATTGTTATTAAGTGCTCAAAGAAATTTCTTTGGTGATGGTATAGCTAAATACCAAGAAGATTTAGATAAAGTCATTATTAATAAGAGATATATTATATCTTGTCATAAATAGGAGAATGTAAATTCTTCTATTTTTTTATAAATTTATTTGACAAGTAAGCTTTGCATATGCTATATTATAACTACCAAGTGAACTTGGCAAGGAGGATATCATGAAAAAAGAAGAAATATTAGAAAAAAGTAGAAAAGAAAATAAGAATAAGGATATGGTTACATTACAAGAATCATATAAGGGTGCAACATATGCAGCTATAGCAATGGTTTTACTTGCATTTGTTTATTTCTCATATGAAATGTTTCAAGGTAAAGGAACTAACTATGCTTTATATTCTTTAATTTGTATGTACAATGCTGTATTAAATGGATGGCTTGCATTAAAGGTTAAAGAAAGTAAAGTTTTAAGAATTATTAATTTTGCTATTTGGGGATTATTAACAATCATGTTAATCTTAGAATATTTTAATGTGATTTAGTATGAAGACAGAATTAGTATTAAAGAATAACTTAAAAGAAGTTAGATCCAAAAAGAAGATGTCTCAACAAGAGCTTGCTGAATTAGTAGGTGTATCTAGAAATACAATTAGTTCTTTAGAGACAGGTCAATATGAACCAACAGCAAAACTTGCATATATTTTATGTATAGCATTAGATATGAAATTTGAAGAATTATTTTATTTTTAAGATAGATTTATTTAATCTATCTTTTTATTTTTTATATGCTATAATTAAACACGTACTAGTTAACCTACACATCCTAGTATAAAAAAGGGAAGGAGAATAATTATGCAAAATGTGTTATTAATTTTCGTTAATATTATTGTTACTTTTAGTATGGTAGTATTAATAGAAAAAATATTTAAGAAGGAAGGGTTATATGTTTGGGCTGCTATTGCCTTAATCATGGCAAACATATTGGAATGTCAAACTGTTGGTTTAATTAATGGTTTTACATCTACATGTGGGAATGTATTATTTGCATCTGTATTTTTAGCTACTGATATCATGAGTGAAAAATATGGTACTGAATACAGTAAAAAAGCAATTAAGCTTGCTGTCGTTGCAATGATAGCATTCACTGTGATCATGCAAATTGGTTTACTTTTCAAACCTGATGCAACAGACTTTGCTCATGATTCAATGGTAACTTTATTTGGTCTAAACTTAAGAATAACTATTTCAAGTTTAGTTATGTTCTTTATTAGTAATAACTTAGATATATTTATCTTTGATAAACTAAAAAAGAAAGTACCTAATAAACTATGGTTAAGAAATAATGTTGCAACAATAGTTTCAAATGTGTTAGAAAACTATTTCTTTATCGCATTTGCTTTTGCAGGAATATATGATATTCCAACACTATTTAATATTGCGACTACAATATCAGTTGTTGAAATAGTTATAGCATTATGTGATACACCATTCTTATATATATCAAAAGCATTAAAGAATAAAACTAAATAAGTTTTATTCTTTTTATTTATGTTCTATAATTATTGTAAGGAAGTGGATATATGAAAAAGAAAATATTTATTATAGTTGGAATAATTGTATTTATTGTTGCTGTTATAGCTGGAGTATTATATTTTAGTAAAGATGAATCAGGTAAAGAATTAGAACTTACTTATACTGTTTATGGTGGAACACCTTATGAATGGAAAGTATCTATTGAAGATGAATCTATAGTTAAACTTGATAGAAGTTATAATCTTGAAGATAAGAATAATGAAGGACTAGATGGTGCACCTGTTAGTACTAACTATGTATTTAAAGGATTAAAAAAAGGTGATACTTATGTTACATTTCAATATGTTAATTTTGTTACTGGAGATGTTGAAAAAGAAGAAGTACATCATATAAGAGTAGATAAAAATAAAAACATATCATTACAATTAGATTTGGATAAGAAATAGTATATGGAAAATATCAAAAAGTTTTTAAATAAAATAAGAGAACCAGATAAATCCGATTCTCTAAAAAAGAAATTAATAGTATCTATTATTATATTAGTTGTTGGATTATTACTTGGATTAATGTCTAAGTTATTAGACTTAAATACATTTAATAGTAATTTTATAAATGCATTAGATTTAGGTAATTTCTTCTCTAATATGAGTATATGGTTATTATTAGCACTTGCTATATCAGTTTATAGTAAAACACCTATAAGATCAGCAATTAATGTGTTCTTATTTTTCTTAGGAGTGTGTATAAGTTATCACTTATCAACAATCATGTTTGCAAATTTTAATCCACAAAATTATATGATGATTTGGTATATAATTACATTTATATCTCCTGTACTTGCATTTATATGTTGGTATTCAGTTGGAAATGGTTATATTCCAGTAATAATATGTAGTTTTATATTTTATGTAATGTTTTCATTTTGTTTTGGTATAGGAATATTTTATTTTGATTATAAAGGTCCTTTATACTTTTTATCATTTTTATTTACTGTAATAGTTTTATATAAAAATCCTAAAAGAATGTTAATTAGTTTATTAATTGGATTAGCTTTAGCTATATTTATAAGATTTCCATTTGTAGATTAAAACATATACATAAAGTATATGTTTTTTATTTGAATTTTATTATATAATTTAAGCATAAGATAGGGTTGGTAGTATGGAGTATGAATCTATTATCTTTTTATGTATATTAGTATTACTTTTACTAATCTTAATTATTCATTATATAATATGTATTATTAATATAATAAGATTTAATAAAGAACTAAAATTAATGGGACAAGATTATATATCTTATAGTTCTATGATAAATTTAAAAAACAAATATAAATTTTTAAGAAATAAAGTGAGATTTTCTCTTTTTATTTTTATAAATTTTAAAACAACATATGACAATTTACAAAAAGTTATTGATCAAATGAATAAAGACTATATAGAAGAACAATTAATTATTAATAAAGAATACTTTGATAAATTATTTAATTATCCAATAGATGAAGAACAAAGACGTGCAATTCTAACTGACGATGATAACAATTTAATAATAGCAGGTGCAGGATCTGGTAAGACTACAACCATAATTGGGAAGACTAGATTTTTAATTGATAAAAAAGGTATTGACCCACGAGAGATAATAACAATTTCCTTTACTAGAGCATCTACAGATAGTTTTGTGAAAAAATTAGATGATGATAGAGTTCAATGTTCTACCTTCCATAAATTAGGAAAAGATATAATTGAAGAAGGAAATTTTAAAAAAGATATTGCTTCTGAAGCTCTTTTACATAAATTAACTAAAAAATATATATCAGAAGAATTAATCAAGACACCTGAAAAAAGGGATAGATTTATTAGGTTATATTCTTATCATATTCATTATAATAATAGTAAAGATAAAGACTTTGGTGACGTGATTGAAATTGAAAAAGGCTATGATAAAGAAACTTTAAAATCTCGTTTTATAAAAAATAAATTATTAAAACAACAAGACAAAAAAGCATTAATGACATTAAAAGATGAAAAAGTAAAAAGTCTTCAAGAATTGGTTATTGCTAATTATTTATTCTTACATGGTATAGAATACGAATATGAAGCTAAGTATATATGTAATACTACTAATGAGTATTATAGACAATATCATCCGGATTTTTATTTGCCTGAATATAAACTTTATATTGAACATTTTGGTGTAAATAAAGATTTCCGTGCTCCTCAATACTCCGAAATAGAAGAAAAAAGATATTTGGAAGGAATTAAATGGAAGAGACAAATCCATGAACAAAATGGTACAAGATTGATGGAAACTTACTCTTATGAGTTTGATAACTATGGAATAGAAAGAGTTTTAAAGAAAAAACTTAAAGAATTTGGAGTAAAAGTAAAACCAATTAATTATGATGAGGTTATTGAAACAATAAGCAAAATTAATAGTGAGGAAATGTCGTCTTTTTATTCTTTAGTAGAAAAATTTATTAAAATATTTAAAGAAAACAATTTTGAAGAAACAAAATTCGATGAGTTTTATAAAGATTCCGTGAAAAAGAAAAATATACGTCATCAATACCTACTTGAATTTATAAAAGATGTATATTTATATTATCAAAATGATTTAAAAATAAATAACAGTATTGATTTTGCTGATATGATAAATTTGGCAACAGAAAGAGTAAATCTCGAGTATAATAAAAAAGTATCATATATTATAATTGATGAGTTTCAAGATATTTCATTTTCAAGATATAAATTAGTAAAAGCAATACAAGATAAGACCAATGCAAAAGTAATTGCAGTAGGAGATGACTGGCAAAGTATTTATAGATTTTCAGGATGTGATTTAAATCTATTTGTTAATTTTAAAGATTATTTTGAACATCCTAAAATAATGTACATAACTAATACATATAGAAATTGCCAAAACTTAATTGATTTTGCTGGTTCATTTGTCATGGTTAATAAAAATCAAATAAAGAAAAAATTAAAATCTAATGTTCCTAATTTTAATTGGCCTATTGAGTATTATTTTTATGTTTCTGATATTGAAGGTGCAGCAAAAGCAGCAATAGAAAATTTAAGAGAATTAGGTTGTGAAAAAATAGCTATATTAGGTAGAAATAATTCTGATTTAAATAAATTTAAATCAGACAAAGAACCATTTATTACGGAAAAGTCCTTTAACCAAAAATTTGGAGACAATGTAATTTTTTCTACAGTTCATAAGTCAAAAGGATTAGAATATGACGGAGTTATTATATGTAATATGGATAATTATATTGCTGGTTTTCCTAATAAAATGTCCGATGATCCTGTATTAGATTATGTTACTTTATCAAAAGATGACTTTTTATACGAAGAGGAAAGAAGATTATTTTATGTTGCATTAACTAGAACAAAAACAAAATGTATGCTTTTAGTACCATTGAAAAATGAATCACTTTTTTCAAAAGAATTGCATGATATATCAAAAGATAAAATTAAAACTAATATTATTGAGGATAGTGAAATATTACATAACCCAGCATGTCCTAGATGTAAAACTGGAGTATTAATTTGTAGGGTAAATAATGTTGATAAATCTACGTTTGTTGGTTGTAGTAATTATCCAGCATGTGATTTTAATTATAAAACAGATGATATTATTAAAAATCCTATTAAATGTGAAAAATGTGGTGGGTATTTAGTAAAAAGAAAAGGTATGTATGGAGAATTCTTTGGATGTATTAACTATCCATATTGTAAACAAACAATTGATAAAGTTGAATTAGATAAAAATAATAATTAAAAGTACTTTAATTATTATTTTTTTTAATATAAAATATAATTAATCTATTTTTCGTTGGAGTATGTATATGAGAGAATTTAAAGAATTATGGTCTAATAAATATGACCCACAAGGAAAAATTAATATTACTGTATTTTTTACTAACATATTTTTAATAATGTGTCATGTTTTTTTGATGGTTATGTATTGTATAATAGGTCATCGATTTATGATTGGTGTTAATGTTTTATCTTTATTTGTTTATGTGTTTTATACATTTCATTGCTATAAAAATATTGAAAGGTATATGGGTGTTGTATTTTTAGAAATGTGGTTACACCAAATATGTGCAATACTTTCATTTGGATGGACTCCTTGTTTTCAAAACTGGAGCTTTGGAATGATAGCTGCATATTTTCTACCAGCCTTTAGTAATGAAAATGAAGGAAATTTTAAAAGACCATTTTTCTTTGCATTTTTAATAATAATTACTTATTTTATGTTAGCTATAATTCCACCTTTAATGGATATAAGCATTACTGTTGATTTAGGTACTAACATGAATAGTGTATTATTTATTGCTAATAACTTAATCGTATTTATATCTATTACTTTATTTTGTTTATTTTATACAAATAGACACAATAGAAAAGAAATGGAATTATCTAGAAAAGCTGATTATGATGAATTAACTGAATTATATAATAGACATGCTATTAATGAATTAAGTAAAAGAATAATTCAAGAAGCTAAAGATAATAAAAGTTCTTACAATGTTGCTATCTTAGATGTTGATTTCTTTAAGAAAATCAATGATCAATATGGACATAACTCAGGTGATTTAGTTTTAAAGAAAGTGGCTCTTATATTAAAAGCTGCTATCTTGAATAAGATGATAGTTGGTAGATGGGGTGGAGAAGAATTTGTTATTATTTCTTCTGGAGAAATTCAATATAAAAAATTTACTGATATGTTAGAAAATTTAAGATTAAGAATTAGCAAAACAATTTTTAAGGGTGAACGTGATGAAAATATAGGTATAACTATATCAATTGGTGCTGCTAATGTAAAAAAAGATGTTGATTTTAATTCAGCTATAAAAGTTGCTGATGAACGTTTATATAAAGCAAAGGAATCTGGTAGAAATAAATTAATAAAAAAATAGTCATTTAATAAATGACTATTTTAATTTTCTTGTAATATTATAAGTTTTAATATCAGAATCATCATCAACTGTTTTTGTTTTTTCTGGTTCTTGTTGAGGTGAGACAGTTTTGTCTTTGTATGGTTTTATATCTAATTCATAAATTGAATCACATATTTTAAAGTAATAGAAATTAATAATATCTGTATAATCATCATCTTTAATTGCTTTTATTAATGCATCTTTATAAACTGTTCTTTCTTTCTTTAAAATATATACTGGAGGTAAATTTCTATTTTTAAACATTAAGTTTAGTAATGCTCTAGCAGTTCTCTTATTACCATCACCAAATGGTTGATATTTAATAATTTCAATACATGTTTTAATACAATAATTAATATATGTAAATAAATCTGCTGTATAAGCATTGTTATATTCGACTTTTTTATTTGGGCTTAAGAAATTGTTGAAGAATATTTTTGCTTCCATAGGTGATGGAACATGGAATTCAACACCTAATAAATCTACTTCATCATCTCTTAATTGACCGCCGAATTTTTTATTGGTATCTGAGAAAGCTTTTAATAATTCTTTAGCTTTTTTATATTCAGCAATATTTCTGCTTTCTTTAGCTTTTTCAACTTGTTCAGTTAATTGATTATATTCTTTCATTCTTTCTTCTTTATAATTGTCATCTGAAGCTTTGAATAATAATTCATGTAATTTCATACCTTCAATGAAGATATTGAAGTCTGTTTCACTAGGTACATATCTTTCTATGTAGTCATACATATTACCTAAACCTTCATACTCTAGTTTTTTATCACCAGCATTGTATTCAACAGCGGCTTCAGCTTTAACATATTTTTCTTTGAAGTTATATATCATTGATTCATAGTTTACTTTAAATTCACCAGATTCAATTGCACTGTAATAAAGACCAATTAATTGTTTGGCCAAGTTATTTTCACTTAAAATCTTATATGCTTTTTTACTTGTTTCTGCAGCATTTAAAATTTCAAATGTAAGTGCAATTAGTTTTTTTGGATCTTTTGTATGTGAATTAACTGTTTGTATTAAATCCATATGAATCACCCTTTTTCTAGTTAATGATTTTATCATTTTAATAATAAATAATCAAATTGATTAACGAACAAATGTTGCTATGAACTTAATAACACTTTATAATCATTTTAAGAAGGCGATAATATGAATTTACAATTAGAACTTAAATTAAATGATCCTAGAGATGTTTTATCAAATGAAGAAATATTAGAAAAATATATAGATTATATTGAATATTATCTAAACAATGATTCTATACCATATTTGGATGAATATGTTCACAATGATACACCAGACATTTCTTTTAAATATGATTATTATTGTAAAAATTGTATGTGTTTATTAAAAAAATTTAAATGTCCTAAGTGTAAAAAATTATATGATAGATATAAATACATTAGAATTTGTAATGATAAATTTGATATTAATCATAAATTTGGATTTTTTAATATCATAAATAATGATGTTTATTTATATATTATTACTTACAAAACGTGTTTTCCTATTTTAGTTGATAGATATTTAATTCTAAAAGATGCTGTTTATAGTTTTAATGATTTAGAATACTATGAATATGATTATAAAAAATATTTAGTAACTGACTTTGATCGTTATACAAAAATAAAACTCTTTTATGAAGAACATTATGTTTATTATTTATTCATGGATAATCTAGATGAAATAAATAACCATGAGTTATATAAATATTCATTCTTTAAGGAAATAATCAATTATATTTATTATATTAATAAAGCATTTAATATTCAACAATTATCGAGATATCCTGTTCATTGTAAAGCAAGAGAATATTTATATAAATTAGGTTTATATAGATTAGCTATATGGGGTCCTGATTTAATTGAAGAGGGAAAAACTTTTTATGATAAATTTAAAATTGATAAAAAATATTTACCTTTTATGATTAAGAATAATATAAGACCTTATGAGTTAGATATTCTTCAATGCTTTCCTACAAATAATCAAATATTATTTGATTTCTATAAAAAAATATATTCAATTAATTGCTGTTCTGATTGCAGTCAGCTTCCTAACGAATTATTTTTTTTAGACCATGAATCTTTTTATGAGTATTATTTGAAAAATAAGAAATATAAGAATTTTCTAACTGATTATAATGATTATTTTAGAATGATAGTTGATATGCGATTAGATTTAAGCGATGATAAAATTTTATTCCCAGATAATTTTAAAGAAGCACGTGATGCTGTATATAAGGAGTATCTATTAGTTAAAGATAAGGATATTGCTAAAAAGATCAAAGATTATTCAAAGTTATATAGTATTAATACATATGAAGATGATAAATATATTATATTTCCTGCTAAAGATGTTGAAAGTTTAATTGATGAGAGCAATCAAATGTCTAACTGTGTGCGTACTTATACGGAAGCAATAGCAGCAGGTGCATGTGAAATATTTTTTATGAGAGAAAAGTGTAATGTTAATAAATCATTAGTTACTATTGAAGTGAGAGATAATAAAGTTGTGCAAGCAAGATCAAAATTTAATAATGATTTAACAAGTGAACAAAGTAAAATAGTGAATAAATTTGAAACACAATTAGTTAGTATTAATGTAATATAAAAAGGGTATTATAATTTAATACCCTTTATTTCATCTACTTCTAATCCGTATCTAACTCTTTCTGGATAGTCAATTATTTCATCTTTTGGTAGATTATCATATTTTTTCTTTAAACCTATGCTAGTTAATGTTTGTTTTAATGCACCATCGCATGTATTATCATAACCTTGTCTTATAAATGTTGATTCAATGCATGCTGCTATTTTATTGATATCATCATGATTGTTAAGTTTTGCTAGTCTTCTAATTTGTTTAAATGACTCGATGTTTGCATCTCTTTCAAGGCAATAACTATTGTGATCCGCATCATATTTTATTAGCTTTGATAATCTAGATATTCTATAGAATAATCCAACTATTGGAATATCTTCTGATTTATTTTTTTCCATTAGATCAAATATACATTTATAACCTTCTTGTAATATCTTATATGATTCTAATTTACCTGTACTTATTAAATATTGTTTACTATGTTGAATTTCATGGATAAATAAGTTAATAAATAAATAGTATGAAAAAATGAATCTATCTTGTATTCTATATTTTTCCTTTAAATCATATGTATTAACTAATACCCAATTATTAACTTTATCTATTGATACATCTATAGATTCAGTTGTTGGTACAAATAAAGCTGTATAATTTCCATTTCTAGTAATATTATATTTAATTCCTTCAGGAGTTAATTCAGATAGTATTTTTTCAAATGCTTCATCAGTTATTCCATTTATCATTAGGTAATTAAATATATCTAATATTTTTTTATCCATAAAAATCACCAATGTTATCTATTCTAACATAAATTTTAATAAATAAAAATATTAATAATGCATTAATAAAATGTTATAATAAAACATAATTAAAGGATTGATAGAGATGGATAATTATAAAATAATTGGTAATATAGAAGAATATATAGATGATATTATAAAATTAGATGATGATTTTTATGATACAGATTATATTTGGACTAATGAATACCAATTAGATGTATATAAAAGAAATAAAGATTCTTTTATAGCTATAGAATTAAATGGAGAATTAATTGGATACTTAAATTATTTATGTATAAAAGATTCAACATATAATAAAATAATTGAATCTAATATTACCATAGATGATTTTGAATTAAATGAAATAGTTGAATATCAAGAAGGAGATAATTACATAACTATTAATTCAATAGTTATAAAAAAAGAATATCAAGATACAAATATAATTAAATATTTAACAGATGGATTGTTATCTAAATTAAAAGTGTTAGAAGAAAACAATAAACATATTGCAGGAATAAATGGTATAGCTATAAGTGAAGATGGAATTAAGTTCTTTAAAAATCTTGGATTTACTAATGTTAAATTATTAAAAGACAATAATAGTTTATTTTATTTAGATAAAGATGTAGTTATGACTATAGAAGATAGTATTAATAAATTAAAGAATAAATAATTTGTAAATAAATATATGTTTTGTTATAATAACCCTCAACAAAAAGAGGGTTTTTATATGGATAATAATAAAAAGTTAGAAGCTTTAAGTGTTTTTATTGATAGTATTAAATGTTTATCCAAATATGAGATTAATGGTGATACTGAACGTGCTTATAGAAAATTAGAGCATTTTTGTTCATGCTATTTTGCTTATTTGCGTTTATGTTTAGCTATAGATTTAGATGAAGATCTTGATATGAATGATTATGAATTTAATTTTTATAACTATGTTAATGAAGAATTAAGATTGTATGAAATAATAGATAAGTATAGATATGTTTTTAAATGGGTTTGTAGTCCTACATTTGGATTTAAAGAAGTTATAGATGGAAATCAGGATGATTTAAATAAAAAAATAATTGAAATGGTCAATGTAGATGAAATAATTAAAGTATTATTTGATGATTTCATGCGTGTATTTTGTAAAACTAGAGATAATTCAAATGACGAATATAGGCGAGGTGAATTGTCTAAAACTAAATTTGCTTATTTATTTTCTGATCAAAGTAGATATGATAAGTGTTTTGCATATAATTTTCTAGGAATATCATATAGACGTCCAAAAGAATTAGTAAAGGACTTATTAAGAGAATATTATTCATTTTTCGATGATGATGATATAAAAGAGTTTGTTAGAGAAGATATGAAAACTTTAGTAAGATTGGGTGTTATTAGTAATAAATTAAATATAGTAGTAGATGATATATTTGTTGCTAACACATCAAACGCTCAAAAATATGAAGACTTTGATAAAGGAAATGTTAATAATGAAAATATGTATATTTTTAGCGAATATGTAACTAAATTATTGATAGATAAAGTAAACTCAAATACATGTAAAGACTATAAAAGTATTTTATTATCGAAAACATATGGAGATGGTTTTGGTTCAGATTTAAGTGATACATTAAATATTAGATATGAAGCAAAAAGTCATGTGTATGAATCTTCAGGTTATTTTTTTTCATTATCAGACAATGAATTAGCTACAGCATATCGTTTACTTAGAATTGGTTCGAAGTATAAAGTATGTGAGTTACTTGGTAAATATGACACAACTGAGAATTTAAAAAAAGAAAAATATGAAAGAAGATATACTTTAAATATATATGATGCATATATTAGAGAAGATAATCCATCCTCTTTAATTATGGATATTGTTGGTTTTAAATTATCTGATAGTTATACTTTTAAAGTAAAGAATAAAAGTAAGGGACCAGATAGTTTAGAGAATATGGATATTGAAATACTTGGTTTGGATCATCCTAATTATATTTGTAAATTAAAATTAGAACTCGATCCAAATGATGGATATAAAAAGAAACTTACATGTAGATTAGCATAAAAGAATAGTTAACTATTCTTTTTTTAATGCGGATTTACATATAATATTGTATAATATTATATGAGGAGAATGAGACATGAGAGAAGAAACACAATTATTTGAAAAATATGAATCAAATGTAAGAAGTTATTGTAGAAAATGGCCTTCAATAATGAATAAGTCAAAAGGAAGTTTTTATTACGATGTAGATGGTAATAAATACATAGATTTTTTTAATGGAGCAGGTGCTTTAAACTATGGGCATAATCCAGATTATATAAAAAATGAATTAATAAAATATTTAGAAAATGATGGAATTATTCATGGATTAGATATGTATTCTAAAGCTAAATATGATTTTATTAAAACTTTAGAAGAAAAACTATTAATTCCTAAGAAGTTGGATTATAAAGTTTTATTTCCTGGACCAACTGGAACAAATTCAGTTGAGGCTGCTTTAAAGCTTGCTAGAAAAGCTAAAAAGAGAAACACAATTTGGGCATTTACTGGTGCGTTTCATGGAATGACTTTAGGTGCACTTGCTTTAACAACTGAAGCCCATGCACGTGGAGGAGCAGGTGTAGCATTAAATGATGTTGTACATATTCCAACACCTAACTATGTTGATGGATTTGATTCTATTAAATATATGGAAACTATATTGAATGATGATCATTCTGGATTTGAACGTCCAGCAGCATTAATCATGGAGACAGTTCAATGCGAAGGCGGTATTGTTGTATTTGATGCAGACTTTTTAAAGAGAGTAAGAGAGTTCTGTACTAAAGAAGATATTATTTTAATAATTGATGATATACAAGCAGGATGTTCAAGAACTGGTACTTTCTTCTCTTTTGAAAGAGCTGGTATAATTCCTGATATGGTATGTATGTCTAAATCAATTGGTGGATATGGACTTCCACTTGCAATTCTTTTACTTAAGAGTGAATTAGATGTGTTTACTCCAGGAGAACACAATGGTACTTTTAGAGGAAATCAATTAGCGTTTGTATCTGCTAAATTAGGAATTGAATATAATATTAATAATGAAGTTGATAAACAAGTTAAGGAAAAAGAACAAATTGTTAAGAATTATCTTGAAAATGAAATTAAACCATTACTAAAAGATAATGAGGAATTCCATGGAATTGGACTTGCATGGGGAATTCAATTTGAAAGTGGAAAAAAAGCAAGGATGGTTTTAGATAAGTGCTATGAATATGGTCTTATAATAGAACTTGCTGGAAGAGATGATTCAGTTTTAAAAATTTTTCCATCACTTGTTATTGATGAAAATACATTACTTGAAGGTTTGAGTATCATTAAGAAAGCAATTGAAAGTTTAGGTGAATAATATGAAATTCTTTCTTGCCTTATGGGCTAGTAAATTCTATTTATTTATAAAAAAGATACAAGGAAAACATAGAAGTGACCGAGCAGGTTTACTTGCAGCAAAGATATGCCCAGAGGTATTAACTAAGGTAGCTAAACCAAAACTAGTTATTGTTGTAACTGGTACAAATGGTAAATCAACTATTACTCACTTAGTACATGATATGTTAAAACAAGAAGGAATGAAGATAGGATTTAATGATTGGAATGCAAATATGAGAGCGGGTCATATAAGATGTTTAATTGATTCGGTTAATATCTTTAATAAACCTAATAAGGATGCTGTTATATTGGAAGCGGATGAATTAACATCTAATTTAACTTTCCCAGAAATTGATCCTGATTATATAGTTGTCACCAACCTTTGTAATGATTCAATAAGAAGAAATTCTTATATAGAATATATATTTTCTAAGTTAGATGAAGGACTAAAAAAATCACATGCAAAGATTATATTAAATGCTGATGATCCAATTAGTTCATTCTTAGGAAATGGTAAGAAGACTAAATATATTTCAGTAACTAATATGGGTAAAGAACCATATGAAAATATAACTAAAGATTTCTCTGTATGTCCAAATTGTAATCATGCAGTTAAATATGAATTTAGACAATATAGACATATTGGAAGATTTACTTGTCCTAACTGTAAGTTAACAAGTAAAGATGGAGATTATTTTGTATCTTCAGTTGATAAAGATAAATTAGTATTAAATAATTTTGAATATCCTCTTTTATCTAGTAGTATCCACAATATCTATAATGAAGCAGATGTAATTGCTTTATTTAGAGAAATGGGATATTCAGAAGAACATACTAAAGAATTACTTTCAAATGTAACTATTTCTAAAACTAGAGAAGATGAAGCAAATATTAAAGGACATAAGATTTATGCAAGACTTGCTAAAGCTCAAAATGGTTCTTCATTATCTACAGTACTTGAAAGTTTAGTAAATAAAAGACCTAAACAACTATGCTTAATTACTGATGAACACTTTGGGTCAAAAACAATGGAAACAATTACTTGGATTTTTGATAATGATTTTGAATTGTTAACTAAGATGAATTTAAAGAAGATAATTATTTCAGGCCCTAGATATTTAGATTATAAATTAAGAATGAAGTTAGCTGGTGTGCCTGATGAAAAGATTGTTATAGCTGAATCATATGACGATATTCCATCTTTATATGACTATGATACAAATGACGATATTTATGTATTATATGATGTAGATAGAAGACCTGAAGGTAAGAGAACATTTGATGCAGTAGTTAAAGAAATGGAGGCACGTTATGAAGAAAATTGAAGTACTTTATAAAGAGTTCCAACATTTATATGCTGATCTATGGAATCCAATGTATCTAGATATGTGTAATGATGAAATAGAAGTAATATATACTCCATTTGGTAAAGAACCATATTTCAATAAACATCATGTAGATATGATATATATGGGATCTGTTCCTGATATTAAAATACCTGTTATAATTGATGCATTAAAACCATATAAGAAAAAAATTAAAGAATTAATTGAAGATAATACTTTATTCTTAATAACAGGTAATGCTATTGAGGTATTTGGAAGTGAAATTAAAGAAAAGAAAAATACTATAGACGGTTTAAAAGTATTAAATTATAGAATTGATAAGAATATGAATGATAAACATATTTCGTGGTATAAAGGTAAATTTAATGGTATGGATATCATTGGACATAAGAATCAATTCTCAAGAATGTATCAAGAAGATATGAATTTCATCGAAACAATAGATGGGTGGTCAAGTAACTATGAAGATACTAATGAAGGAATTAAATATAAAAATTTCTTTGCTACATATTTACTAGGACCTATATGTATATTAAATCCTAATTTTACTAAATACATTTTAAGTAAGATGGGATTAGATGATAATTTAGCATGTGAAGAAGATATACTTGCATCATTCAATAAGAGAATGCAAGATATGTCTGAAATGGATACATTTATTCAAGGTGATAGAGGTTAATCTATCATCTTTTTATATGTAAAGTATTTATTAATAAATAATACATATATTTTATAAATGATATAATTGTTCTAGAGGTGGGAATATGGAATTTGATTCATATATGTACTTTTGCCCTGAATGTAAAAGATTAGTTAGTGATCAAGATAGAATGTGTCTTAAATGTGGTGCTACCATCAGGGTTGAAAACACCGAAAACATTGATAGGCAATTAGTTGTTGATAATTCAAGAAGAAACAATGTTTATAAATTTATTGGTGAGATTGTTTTCAGAGACATAAGAGATCGTGATGATGTTCCTGTTAAAGAAATAGCATTGATTACTGACTATATAAAAGAATATTCTAAAGCAAATGGAGAACTAGTTTTAACATTTACAGGTATGAATAATGTTTTAGGTGCTAATGTTAATAAATATACTTGTAAAGTTTATCGTGTATATATGTATGATAGATATACAGATTCACACAAATTTCCTTTTTATTTAATTACTGGTGATGTTTTCTATCCTAAAAATGGTTTTTATTTATTAGATAAATATATTAAGTCTTTTTCTAAGAGTCAAAATGATTTATTTTTTACATTTGAAAAAGATGGTGTTGAAGATGTAAGAACTATAGCTGGAGTTGATAATGTTCAAGCTGTTTATAATCAATTAAATAGATTCTTAGATGATGAGAGAGCATTTAGAAAACAAGCTGAAAATGCTCAAATGGTTAAATATAAGGAATTAGTAGATGCTATTAAAAATAAATATCATGCATATGAAACTGATAAATATTATTCGTTAATAAATCAAGATGATCCTAATATAGAAATAGTAGGAAAAAAGAAATCAACTTTTGCTTTTTACAAGTATAATAATATTTTATATATTCTTGATGAAAATATACCTATGTCTTTATTAAGTGAAAACCAAGGTGACGTATTAAGTGATATTAATAGATGTTATATGATAGATATGGATGATATTGTTGAATATAGATTAGAAGGAACTTTAACTAAAGAAGAAATTAAAATGTCTGATTCACAAGGTTTAAATAATTTAATGGGATTGTTTAAAAAGAATAAAGATGTTCAATATAACGAAATAGATACTAGAAAGATTACTTTAACTACTAAAAAGATAGCATTAACTTTCTGTGGTAAGCATCTGGAATTAGTGGAAAAAATATTTGATGATTTAATTGGACCTGATAAAAAAATTGAAGAAATATAAAAAGATATTACATTGATTTGTAATATCTTTTTTTTTCTAATTTTTTATCACCTTTTTTATAATTGATTATACTCATGTGTATTGGAAAAAATAAATTAATTGGATGATGATAATCTTTTACTATGCTAATTGGTCCATTTATAATTATTTTATCTTTATATATGTTTCTTGTTAGTTTTCCACCTAATTTTTTATATGGAGATATAAAACCACTTGTTGAATTTTTTAGGATGTCATCTAATATATATGGGACACCACCATTGTGCATATGGCCTGTATAAACTGTATCAAATTCTTCAAGATATGGTTTTATTTCTTCATCATCTAAACATATAGGTGAATGTATTAATAATACTCTTGGTTTATTTTTAGTATCTTTTGATTTCTTTTTTAATGACTTTAATTCTTTTAATAAAATATCTTTATCTTCATCACCAGGTACATCATTTTCGTAGTAATCTAATGGTAAACTAATTCCGCTTATATAAATATCATCATTTTCTATAACATCATTATGTAAGAAATGAACATTATCTAATTTGTTAATTGTATTATAAGTAGTTTCAAATGCTTTAGTGTTCTTAGTTGCTTTATAATATTCATGATTTCCATATACATAGTATATTTGTATATCTTCTTTTATAGTTTTAAATAAATCTATAATAATATTGCTCATGCTATTATCAGTAAATATTCCTCTACTATTAATAATATCTCCAATTATAAATAAGTATTTAGGTTTTATTTTATTAATATTATTAATTATTTTGTATATTTTATTTAAATTTGTTTTATTTATATGTAAGTCACTTATACATAAGATATTAACATCATTATTATAATTATTATAAAAATTATATTCCTTGATTTTATATATACTCATGAATATCATCCTTTTTTGTCTATTTAATTGTCAATTAATTAATTACTTTAAATAAATAACGTATATATATTATATAATTAAATTGGATATTTATATAGTAAAGGAGGTAAATAAATGACTGAAAATTATAATTTTAGATTTAAAGTAGGAGATAAAGTTATTAAAAGAGGAGATCCTACAATTTATACAATTAAATCAGTTTTTATGGTTAGACCTATTTACTATGAAGCTCAAGGAGAATTAGGTAATATTGAATATTTACCAGAAGCAAAGTTAGAATCTCTTTCTAATAAATATCATGCAGATATAGTTAGAGAAAGTGATAATTATAATTTGGATTCTCTAAGTGATGAGGAATTTTATAATTTATTTAAATATCCTGAAACAAAAAATAAAATTGATTATAAAAAAGAATTAGAGCAATTAAAACATGATTTAGTTGAAGTAACTGAAATGCGAAAGAATTTTTCTTCAATGGAAAAAATTATAAGAGGAAGAATAACTGAATTAGAAATGCTAGAAGTTACTAATAGTTTAAAGAATAAAGAGGTAGGTAAATATGCAAGATGATTATGAATTACCTCGTTTAAAAGAAAAGGATACTACTCAAGATTTATTAAAACAAAGTTTAGTAGATTATCAAACTGTGTTGTTATCTAAACTTGATGAAAATAGAAAATATAGACAAATAATTGATTCAAATATGGAAGAAATAAATCAATTAAATATTAGAATTAGTTATATAGAAGAAATGTTACATGAAAAAACAAGATAGATATCTTGTTTTTATTTTATTAAATTAATATTACTTTTTATTATATCAATTGAATTTAATAATTTTTGTTCTTCAACATTTGTTAATTTTAAATATATTTTTTGTTTTATTCCTCTTTTTCCTACAACTGCTGGACATCCAAAGAATATATTATTTTGTTTATCATAAACAGATACAGAATATATTAGATTTTCATCACCTAATATTGAATTAGTAATGCTTGTTAATGCCATGCCTATTCCATAGTAAGTGGCGCCTTTATAATTAATTATTTTATATGCAGCTTCTCTTACTTCTTTTTCAATTGCTTCCATTTCCGTTTCATCTAAGAATACTCTTATATTTTGAAGACTTATATTTGCATTAGACCATGGAATGAATTCTGAATCACCATGCTCACCAATTACAAATGCATCTATATCTTTTGGATTTATTTCTAATTTTTGTCCAACCATATAATGTAGTCTAGCAGTATCTAAACTTGTACCTGATCCAATTACTCGATTTGCAGGTAGACCTGAATACTTCCAAGTAATGAATGTCATGATATCAACAGGGTTTGTAGCAATTAAGAATATACCATTAAAACCTGAGTTCATTACTTTTCCAATTATATCTTTAAATATAGCTGTGTTTTTATTTAATAAATCTAATCTTGTTTCACCTGGCTTTTGATTAGCACCTGCCGCAATCATTACTATTCTTGCATCCTTACAATCATCGTATGTACCAGCTTTAATGTTTAATTTAGAAGGCGCATAAGCAAGTGAGTGGTTTAAGTCCATGACTTCTCCCATGACTTTATCTTGATTCATATCTATTAATACTAATTCGTTTACGTATGTTCTTTGATTTACTATTGAATAAGCATAGCTCATTCCTACATTTCCACATCCAATTATGACAACTTTGTTATTCATAAATGTTTTTCACCTTCCTCTTTTTATTCACTCTTTTACCAATCATTTTATACATGAAATTATTTGATGATTTATGTTCCTTATTATTTATCAGGGATTCTATAGATACTAAATCAATTAATTTATATTCTCCAAATTCAAATATTCCATATATAATTTTATTCTTTATATAAATACCTTCTAATCCAGGTTTATTTATTGTGACTTCATTTAATAATATATTACCTGAGTATATCTTTAACTTAGATTTTAAGAAGTATGCTGATATAGACGTTATAATATACTTATCATATATAAATAATCCTTGAATACAATTACCATCTTTTAGATATATTGTATCATCGTATTCTTTTTGATTTATTTTATCATTAGAATAATCATATGATATTTTATATACCTTAGATCCATATCCATATGTACATGCATATATATATCCTTCATGATATGTAATTGTTGATATTTGTCTTTCAAACTTTATATTATTTTCTATCGTGTATTTAGTTGCACCACATATATCATGATTTATTATATCTTCCAGTAATAAATCATATTTATATGTTGTAACTGAACCTCCACGACCTGTTATAAAAATAATTCTTTTGTCTGTATCAACCGTGATACCTCCAACATGATGATTGTTGTTTAATTCAAGATAACTAAAATATCCGTCTTTATAAAAGTATAATCTACTTTTACAGCCTTTTTTATAGGCAGTAATAAAAATGATATCGTTTGTTTCAACATATCCTTGAGGTGTATATTTATCTTTTCTAATGTTCTCATAGTCCATATATCATCACATATATATTATATCAATTTAAAATATATATTTACAATTCATTTATTCAAATATCCGTGGTAGAATAACAATTAATAAGGCAAGTGATGTTTATGTTAGAAGAATTATTAAGAAATGAATATACTAATGAATTAGTGGATGATATTTTAAATACATATAATACAAAAAGAAAGACAACTGCTAGAATAAATACTATATTAGCCACTAAAGAAGAAGTATTATCTGAATTAGATAAATTAGGTATTAAATATAGTTTTGTATCATGGTATGAATATGCATTAATATTTGAATGTGATGAAAAAGTAATACAAGAAACTAATCTTTATAAGGAAGGTAAGATATATCTTCAAAGTTTATCTTCAATGATTCCACCTTTAATCTTAAACCCTGAGGTAAATGATACAGTTTTAGATATGGCATCCGCTCCAGGAAGTAAAACAAGTGAAATTGCATCATTTGGTGTTAAGTCTATCACGGCAGTAGAGAAGGATAAAATAAGAGGTGAAAGATTAAAATATAATCTTGAACACTTAGGATGTAAAAACATAAATGTCATGATCATGGATGCACTTAAGTTAGATGACTTTTTTAGATTTGATAAGATCCAACTTGATTCACCTTGTTCAGGAAGTGGAACAATTAATAATCAAGAATCTACTGATTTTATTAATATGGATAATTTAAATAAATTAAGTGAATTACAATATTATTTATTAAAAAAAGGAATAAGTTTATTGAATAAAGATAAAGAAATAGTATATTCTACATGTTCTATATTAAATGTTGAAAACGAAGATGTTATTAACAAAATATTAAAAGATGGTAATGTAGAAGTTATTCCTATTGAAATAAATGGTTTACCAACTTTACCATCTACAATTGAAGGTGTACTTAAAGTTAAACCAACAGAAGAGTATGAAGGCTTCTTTGTTTGTAAGTTAAGAAAAATTAAATAATTATATACTTTCAATTATTAATGGTTTGTATTTTAATATTTTTAATTTGAATTTTTTTCTTAATAAATTATAAGTTATAACTTTTACTAGTTTATAATTTATATTCTTTATGTTAAATAATTTAATGATATAGTTGTAATAGTCTTTAAAACTATAGTTATAATTGACATTAACTAAATCTAATGTTAAATTATTAATACAACTGACAGGTAGAGAGTTTAAACTTCTATTGTCAGTTTTTCTTTTGTAATTATTTATAGCTTGTGCTCTTTTTTTTGCATAAGCTATTTTTATTATTAAAGCTAATACATAAGGAATAATTACTTTTTCTATATAATTAGCAATATCATCGTTGTATTGTCTCATTTTACCTCCATATTTCTATATATTCTTTATAATCTTTCATTAATTCTTTTACAAAAGGGGATATATATTTATTTACTTGTATGTATATTCTATTTTTAGTTCTTGTTAATGCTACATAGAATAATCTTCTTTCTTCTTCATGTAATATATAATCTTTAGTACTCATTACATATTTAAGTAGATTAGGGGATTTTATTTTACTTGGTATATCATCTGAATTAACTAATAATACATCATCTGCTTCTAATCCTTTTGATCTATGAATAGTATATTTGTTATCAAATTGTATATTTTCTATATCTTTATTATTCCTACCAATTATCATTAAATCATTAGAGTGTATTTTATTAATAATATCTTCTATTGATTTGTATAAACAAATAACTATAGGTTTATCTAGGTTTTTATTTGATTTAATATTTTTCTTTAATTGTTTTTTATTTTTCATGATAAATGAAGTACTAACTTTAATTAATTCATTGGAGTTTCTGTATGTATTAGTTAAATAATAAATATTTGAATTATTAAATAATCTCTTAAAGTTTAAAAAAATATCTAAATTACATCCAGAGAATCTATATATACTTTGGTAATCATCTCCAACACAAAAGAGTTTAGCTTTTGTATATTTTATTATTTCTTGTATTAAATCAAATCTTACTTTAGATGTATCTTGGAATTCATCTATAATTATATATTTATATTTTAAATAAGATGTTTTTACATAGTTTTTAGCATATGAAATCATATCATCAAAGTCCATCTTATTCATGCTTTCTAATTCTCTTTTATAAATGATATAAATATCTAATATATATTTCATGATTCTTTTATTATTAAAGAATGATTTAGAATATATTTTAAATATATATTTTTCATTCAAGTTATTACTTTTAAGTAATCTAATAAATGTTGAAATCAATTTTTTTAATTCGTAGAATTCATTTGTAATAAGTAAGTTATCAATTTTTTTATTTGAAAATAATATCTTATTAAGAGTATCTTTATTCTTCGAATATTTTATATATGAATTAAAATATTCATCAATTATATAATCTAAATATTTATCATTTATAATGGAATATTTATTATCTAAAATAGATAACCCTAGTTTATGAAATGTTTTAACATCTATTGAATAACCTAATTCATTTAGTTTATCTTGAAGACTTTTTACTGTAGCATTAGTAAATGAAATAGCTAATATTTCATATTCTTTATATTTAAGTTCATCAATTAAATATTTTATAAGTCCCATGATTGTTAAAGTTTTACCCGAGCCTGCACCAGCAACAACTAGAGTAGCATCTGATGTACTTTTGATTGCTTCCATTTGACTTTCATCTAGTTTATATCCATTTATATACATATATCCTCCTATTATATATATACGTGGTTAAACTTGAAATTTCCCATAAAAAAAGAAACTTTTTTAAAGTTTCTTAAATTCATCTTGTTTTATTGAATATAAATAGATATTATTTGGCTTTTTATATTTGCTTTCTATATATTCTTTATAACCATTTAATTGTTCTACATATTCAATTTTATCTATCTTACTTGTTTTATAATCAATTATATCAAAGTGATCTTCATATTCTACAAGTAAATCTATATAACCATGATATATAGCACCATCTTTATTGAATTTTATTTCATGCTCTTTATAGACTTTAGCATTGGAAATATTTTCTACTTCAGGGTGTTCAAGGAATGCTCTAATATTATCTTTGTATTCTTCTTTAATACTTAATGATTCAAGATTATTTTTATTAAAGTCGTATACTTCAAAACAAGCATGTAATAAAGTTCCTAAATCTAATGTATCTCTTAATTCTTGAGTCATCAAAGATGTTAATCCTTTACTAAAATGTTTATTATCTAATACTTTATAATCTATATTAAGATCTTCTATATTAATAGTTTCATTGGATGAACCTATTAATTTCCTATAATCTTTAACATCTTTTATAGTATTTTTCTTTATATTCAAATCATCTACATTTATATATTTTATATTCTTAGTAAAATATGGTTTTATTAAAGTTACAAAGTCCGTAAAACTCTTACATTTTAATAAATCATATGATTCTATTGTATTATTGTTGATTAGTTTATCATTGAATTCAGATATTAAAATAAAGTTTTCTTTTGCTCTTGTTATAGCTACATAGAATAATCTTATTTTTTCTGATATTGTATCTATCTTTTGACTTTGTTTATATAGATTAAACATAAATGTATTATCTAATCCTTCATCATAGAAAGGTACAAGTAAACCTAATTCTTTATTCATTACAAATTTGCTTTCTTGTTTTTTAGAAAAACTACTATATAGATATGGCATATATACATAGTTAAATTCTAGACCTTTAGATCCATGAATTGTCATGATGGTAACAGCATCTATATCAGATTGCTCTAATTCCATTTCAATGTCTGAATCCTCATTGTCGATTACATCATTGAAATATTCATTCATTGAATATATATCTAATCCAAATTTATTTAATGAATCAGCTTGTTTAATAAAATGTTCTAGTTTAGCTAATCTTTCTTCAACATCTCCTGCATATATAGTTTGATTTATAATATCAAATTCATCTAGTAGTTTATATAATATTTCTTTATTAGATAAAGAATCTATATATTCAGATATATCCTTTAATCTATTATATAAATTAGTTGATTTGAAATTATTATTTTTAATAGCATCATATATTTCTTGATCTTCCATTTTGCATATGTATGATCTAGCAATAGATGCATATGCATGTTTAAATGCTTCTTTATATTTATTTTGTTTAATTGATATTAAACAAGTAATTAAATTCTTTAAAATATATATTTCATCATCATTTTTAATAGATAACTTCTTAGATATATATGCTGGTATACCTCTTTCAGTTAAAACATTTTTAAGTGTTTTAAAGTTAGTTGATTTATCCACCAATATACAAAAATCTTTATATTGTAACGGAATGAATCCTTCATCATGAAATGCATGACGATTTTCTTTCATTTTCTTTTCTATATCATCTGCGATTATATATGCTTCAATTAAATCTTTTCTATATTTTTTATCTTCATTAGAATAATTATAAATTGAGAAGTTATAATCAACATTTTTATCTATATTTTTATCGTAGTTATCATTTCCATGTTTCATGTTGTGGCTTGTTTTATAATCAGCACCACCAACATCATCTTTCATGATAAGTGAGAATATGTCATTTATATTTTGGATTACTTCTCCTCTAGATCTATAGTTGGATATTAAATCAATTTTATACCCATCTTTTCCTTTAGCATAAGTATCATATTTTTCTTTAAATAAAGAAGGATTTGCATTTCTAAATCCATATATAGATTGTTTAATATCTCCAACCATATATAAGTTATTATTTTGAATTTGCTTAATGAACTCATCTTGAATATCATTTGTATCTTGATATTCATCTATTAATATTTCATGGATCTTTTTTAATTCATCTTTTACTTCTTTAT
>Ga0247610_10001185_pt1 | contig 33073 bp, 27 predicted proteins | sample 174DNAGHGhighgp2_FD_193483 | JGI IMG/M metagenome (GOLD analysis project Ga0247610, IMG submission 193483) | Sheep rumen microbial communities from Palmerston North, Manawatu-Wanganui, New Zealand - 1742 DNA GHGhigh gp2 | ecosystem: Host-associated > Mammals > Digestive system > Stomach > Rumen...
TGGGGAAGATATTTTCCCTTTTAAAAGTTCGCCTATAATCTCTTCACGTAATGTCATCTATGCCGCCATGGCTTTTTTTACTTCTGCCGACAATTTCTCAAAAGCTTTCTTTTCTATCTGGCGGACACGTTCTCTGCTGATGTTAAAATACGCTCCGATATCATCCAAAGTACACGGATTGTCCGTCAACATTCTTTTTTTGATGATGTATTGCTCTCTGTCATTTAATTTTTGCAAACATTCGGCAAGTATTTTTGCTTTATACCTCTGTTCTTCGCGACCGGCTAATTTGGCTTCTATATTTTCTCGCTTATCTACCACTAAATCCAGCTTTTCGTGCCCGTCTTCATCATCCCCGATGCTGACATTTAATGAGCTGTCCCCACCGATACGGCGGTTCATCTCGGTTACCTCTTTCTCATCAACCATCAGCTCGTTGGCGATTTGCTTGACGACCTTCGGTTCAAGCTCTTTATTTTCATAAATGCCTAAGCGCGCCTTGATACGATTTAGGTTGTAAAAAAGTTTTTTCTGCGCGGCAACGGTGCCGATTTTAACCAGCGACCATGAACGTAAAATATAATCGTTAATTGCTGCCTTTATCCACCAAATTGCATAAGTTGCCAGGCGGACTTTCTTATTCATATCAAACTTTTTAACAGCCTGCATTAAGCCAAGGTTAGCTTCAGAAATAACATCAGACATCGGCAGACCGTAACGACGATAGGTTAAAGCAATTTTAGCCGCTAAGCGCAGGTGCGAGGTTATCAATTTTTGTGCGGAAGCTAAATCCCCTTTAGTTTGAAAATCATATATCAGCTTTTTTTCTTCTTCTTCGGTTAAGACCGGAAAAGCCTTGATTTTTTCCAAATATGTGTAAACACCATTGTCATCAATCACCATAGGTAATTGATTTTTCTTTTCTACCACAACTAAATTCTGATGTTCACTCATTTCTTTCTCTTTAAGGACTTATATCGTTTTTCTCATCAAAAAAGTCAAGTTCTATTCTTTATAGATGAACGATGCTTCCTCATCAATTGTTTGTTTATCCAACAAGTTAATAATGTGCACTCTGTAACCTTCTTCTTCAGGATATATCAGTAAATATATCTGACCGGCATACTTATCTTTGCTGATATTTTTGCAAAGACGCATATTTTCTTCCGCAACGGCGTGATTTGTTTTGATATTTGCAATAATATCCGATACCGGACTGGTTGCCGCAGTCTTATAATTGGCAATATTTTCGGTTTGGAATTTATCCAAATTATGCAAAATAAAATAACGGCGACGGCGATATATTGTTCCGGCATTATCATTAGCGGCAAAGTAAGCGTCAATAAACTCGGCACTTCTTTTTAACAAGGTATCATCATCACAAGCAGGCATCGGAATAACTTTTTTTTCTACCTGATGAACAACCTCAAGCTCCGGTTGTTTTTCTTCCGGCTCGGAAGATATTTCATCAGGGTTTACGGAAACCTTTTGAGCGTTATTTTCTTCAGGTGTTGCAACCTCTTCTGCAACATTTTCAGTAACAATTTGTTCTGTCGGTTCTTCAGCATAAGCATTAAATGTACTTATTGCCAAAGTTAAAATAAATAACAAAAGGTTTCTCATATTTTTCTCCTAGAAGTTTAATGACTTTGGTGTTCTCGGGAACGGTATCACATCACGAATATTAGCAATACCGGTTAACAGCATCATCATACGTTCAAAGCCTAAACCGAAGCCGGCATGCGGTACCGAACCATATTTACGAGAATCCAAATACCATGAATAATCTTCTTCACGCATACCTAATTCTTTGATACGTGCTTTTAAGACTTCATAGCGCTCTTCACGTTGTGAACCGCCGATTAACTCGCCTATTCTCGGAACCAAAACATCCATAGCGGCAACCGTCTTGCCATCATCATTCATACGCATATAGAAGGCTTTGATTTCTTTGGGGTAATCGGTTACGATAACCGGGCGCTTAAAGTGTTCTTCCGCTAAGTAACGCTCATGTTCGGTTTGCATATCAATACCGTATTCCGGTGCGTATTCAAACTTTTTGCCGGACTTCTTCATAATTTCAATTGCCTCGGTGTAGGTTATGCGGGCAAAATCATTGTTCTTAATATTGTTTAAGGTATCCATCAATGTCGGGTCCACAAACTTGGCAAACAGCTCAATATCTTCCGCACATTGTTCCATAACGTAAGAAACGCAGTAACGAACCATATCTTCGGCCAAATCCATATTATCTTTAAGATCAGCAAAAGCTATTTCCGGTTCTATCATCCAGAACTCGGCAGCATGGCGGGCGGTGTTGGAATTTTCGGCTCTGAAAGTCGGCCCGAAAGTATAAATATCACCTAAGGCACAAGCATACATTTCACCGTTTAATTGGCCGGAAACGGTTAAGTGTGCCGGTTTACCAAAGAAATCCTGGCTGTAATCAATTTCTCCGTTCGGCAATCTTGGCGGATTTTTCAAATCAAGCGTGGTCACCTGAAACATCTCGCCGGCACCTTCGCAGTCCGAACCGGTGATAATCGGGGTATGAACATACTTAAAACCGCGCTCTTGGAAAAACTTATGGATAGCATAAGACAGTGTGGAGCGAACACGGAAAGCCGCACCGTATTTATTGGAACGCGGGCGAAGATGAGCAATCGTACGCAAATATTCGTCCGTATGTTTTTTCTTTTGTATCGGAAAATCTTCCGGTGCGAGGCTATAAATCTCAATATTTTCAGCAACAACTTCATATTTTTGGTTGCCGCCTTGCGACTCCACCAATGCGCCGGTTACGGCAACAGATGAGCCGGTGGAAATTGTTTTGATTTCATTATAATTGGGGAGATTATTCTTTGCTATGATTTGCAAATTTTTAAGGCATGAACCGTCATTTAATTCTATAAAAGAAAAATCTTTGGCATCACGTCTGGTTCTAACCCAGCCTTTGGCCAACACTTTATCTTGTGTGGTTTCAGATTTCAATAAATCAATAATCTTCGTTCTTCTTAACATTTTAAATAATTCCCCATTCATTAAATGTTGTTTTTAAAGCAGAAAAGAGTTTATGCCCTTTTGTTTTAAATGTAAACACATTATTTAACAAAAAAACAGCCCCTGCTTATGACAGAGACTGTTTTCTTTAATTTATCACTAAATTAAGCAGACTTACCTAATTGAGCGGCAACTTCTGATGCAAAGTCTTCCTCACGTTTTTGTAAGCCTTCGCCAAGCTTAAAGCATACAAAACCGCCGAGTTTAACTTCAGCACCGTTTTCTTTGCCGAATTCTTCAACCACTGTCTTAACTTTCTTATCCTGATCCATGATGTAAGCTTGTTCTTCAAGAACAACTTCTTCATAATATTTGCGGATACGACCTTCAACCATTTTCTCAACAATGTTTGCCGGTTTGCCGGAAGCAAGAGCCTGCTCGGAGAAAATTGCTTTTTCACGAGCAACAGCCTCAGCCGGAACCTCAGCTATAGTCTGAGCAATCGGAGAGGTGGCGGCAATGTGCATTGCAATATGCTTGCCTAATTCTTGCATCTTTGTTTTATCCGCATTGCCTTCTAATGCAACCAAAACGCCGATTTTGCCAACATTAGGACGTGCGGCATTGTGAATATAAGAACAAACGATACCGTTATTTGCGCTCAAATATGCGGCACGACGTAAATTCATATTTTCGCCGATTTTAGCAATCATATCGGTTAAAATGGTGCCCATATCTTTGCCTCTTACCGGGCATACAAAAGATTTCAAAGCTTCAACATCACCCTTAACGGCTAATGCGGCTTTTGCAGAATTTTCTACATAATCTTGGAAAATTTCATTTTTAGCAACGAAGTCGGTTTCGGAGTTAACTTCAACAACTGCACCGGCGTTACCTTCAACATATACGGAAACTAAACCTTCGGCGGCAATACGACTTGCTTTTTTGGCGGCAGATGCCAAACCTTTTTTGCGAAGCCAGTCAACTGCATCTTCCATGTTACCGTTGGTTTCTACCAATGCCTTCTTGCAATCTAACATGCCGGCACCGGAAGTTTCTCTTAAACTTTTTACCATTGCTGCGGTAATTTCAGCCATTATTTCATCCCCTTGTCTTAGATTAAAAAAATTTCGGGCGACAGCGTTTGCCGCCGCCCTTTCAACGTTTAATACCAGATTTAAGCGTTTTCTGCTTCGTCAAACGTTTCTTCGGCAGATTCTTCTACCTTAACGCCCTTATCGGCAACTTCTTGGCTCATACCGTCCAAGATAGCAGAAGATACCAATTCGCAATATAATTGGATGGCACGAATAGCGTCATCATTACCCGGAACCGGATAATCAACATCATTCGGATTTGCGTTTGTATCGGTGATACCGATTACAGGAATACCCAACTTCTTAGCTTCTTTGATAGCCAAAGATTCTTTCGGGGTATCAATAACAAACAATAAATCCGGCTGACCGCCCATATTCTTAATACCGTCTAAAGAAAGAGCCAATTTTTCTTGTTCTTTCTTAATGTTCTGCATTTCTTTTTTGGTGTAGCCTTCATAAGCATTCTTTTCTTCCATCTCGTTTAATTTAACAAGACGGTTGATGGAACGGTTAACTGTCTTCCAGTTGGTCAGCATACCACCGAGCCAACGATAGTTAACATAGAATTGTCCGCATCTTTCTGCACTCTCTTTAACAATTTCTTGAGCTTGGCGCTTGGTTGCTACGAAGAGAACCTTGCCACCTTTAGCTGCAACATCACGAGCAACTGCCAATGCTGTGTAGAGCATCGGGTAAGTCTTCTGCAAATCAATGATGTGAACGTTATCTTTTTTGCCGTAAATATACGGAGCCATTTGCGGATTCCAACGACGTGCGTGGTGTCCAAAGTGTACGCCTGCTTCAACAAGCTGACGTAAAGTAAAAGTCGGTAATGACATATTTTATTTCCTTATTTTCCGGTTAAACCTCCGCAGGCGGATAGCCTAAATTTCTTTAAGCACCGGAGCGTTAAGCCTTGAACTCCAAAGCTTTCGCCAAGCCTACGTGTGAACTATGAAAACAGCGTTATTGCTGAATTCGGGAGTCTTATAAGCTTAAAATATTTATTTTGCAAGTGTTTTTTTAAATTCTGCATAAAAAAACTATCCCTTTTTCAAAGGATAGCTTTTTCTTTTTTAAAACTTGTCGTCCAATTCTTCGGCAAGCCTTGAAACCTTTACCTCCTCCGGGGCTTTTTTAATGATGACATCATCTGCTGAAACAATGGTACCGCCTTCAACATCTCTTATCAGCATTTCCACATAGCTTCCGCGACCGAGAAGACTTAATGTTCTGGTTATTTCTTCTCGCTTGGTATCATCTTTCTCAATAAGCAATGCATTTAAGCGATAAGGTTTTTCAGGACAAATTTCCCGTGCCGGTGTATCCGCATCACAGAAATGCAACACATGCACACAGATATATACTCTGCCGGGGTTGGCAATTGTTCTTCCAAGGTAAACACCAAAGACTTTTAAATTTTTTGTTTCCATAATCCTTAAGTTTTTTAATAATTGTTTGATATAATGATAGTTTAGATGGTGTTTTTATAGCAGGTATTTAACAAAAAGCAACTGTTTTTTCCTGTTAAAATATGGCAGATTTTACTTGTCGCGGGCTTTTTCTTTTTATATATTTTCTGCCATGAAAGCTTTAATCAATAAAGAAAAAAGGGCATAAGGGATATTATGAGCGATTTGTTTGAGAGTTCGGCTGCGGTTGCCGCAAAAGAAGAATATTCGGCACAAGATATTGAGGTTTTGGAGGGATTAGACCCTGTACGTCACCGCCCGGGTATGTATATCGGCGGCACAGATGAGCAAGCCCTGCATCATTTGGTGGCAGAAATTTTAGATAACTCAATGGATGAAGCCGTTGCCGGATTTGCCAACCGGATTGAGATTACCGTTAATGAAGACTTATCGGTTACCATTACCGATAACGGGCGCGGTATTCCGGTTGACCAACATCCGAAATACCCCGGAAAATCCGCTCTTGAAGTTATTTTTACCACGCTCCACTCCGGCGGTAAGTTTGGCGGCGGTGTTTATAAAGTTTCCGGCGGTCTGCACGGTGTGGGCTCTTCAGTGGTTAATGCGCTCTCTAAAAAACTTATTGTGGAAGTCGCCAGAGACAGAAAACTCTATCGTCAGGAATATTCCAGAGGTAAGCCTTTAACAGCGTTGGAACTTATCGGAAATGCACCGAATCGTCGCGGTACAAGCATTACGTTTTTGCCTGATGAAGAAATTTTCGGAACGGACAATCGGTTTGTTCCGGCAAAGATTTATCGTATGGCACGTTCTAAGGCTTTTTTGTTTAAAGGTATTAAAATCTGTTGGAAATGTGCGCCGGAACTGATTAAGGAGGGGGATAATATTCCAACAGAGACGGAATTTAATTTCCCGAACGGGTTGTTGGATTTCTTAAATTACCAAATCGGTACACGCCTGACCATTAACCGCATGCCGTTTTCGGGAGAGGCAGAACTTGCTGGAGATGAGGGAAAGGTTGAATGGGCTATCAGCTGGCCGGAAGATGAAAAAGGGTTCTGCAATTCTTACTGCAATACAGTTATTACCCCGCAGGGCGGTACGCATGAACAAGGTTTCCGTACGGCGCTGCTTAAGGGCCTAAAAGAATATGCTGATATGGCTAACATCAAAAAAGCTGCAAACGTTACCGGAGAGGATTTTTTAAGTGATGCGGCGATTATGCTTTCCGTATTTATTCGTGACCCGCAATTCCAAGGGCAAACAAAGGATAAGCTGACTTCAACCAAAGCTGCCTATTTGGTGGAAAAGGCGGTAAAAGATTCTTTTGACCATTGGCTTTCTACCGATAAAGAAAATGCCGAGGCACTCATTTCTTATGTGATAGACCGTGCAGAACTCCGTAAAAAACGCAAAGAAGAAAAGGTACAAAATCGTAAATCGCCTACCAAAAAATTACGTCTTCCCGGTAAGTTAGCGGACTGTTCCAAAGCGGCGGCTGAAGATACGGAAATCTTTATCGTTGAGGGTGATTCCGCGGGTGGTTCCGCCAAACAGGGGCGTGACAGGATGACGCAGGCCATTTTGCCGTTACGCGGTAAAATCTTGAACGTTGCCAGTGCTTCTTTGGATAAGATTACACAAAACCAAGAAATTAAAGATATGATTGAGGCATTGGGTTGCGGTACCAAAGATAATTACAAAGAGGAAAATTTGCGCTATGAAAAAATCATCATCATGACGGATGCTGATGTGGACGGAGCGCATATTACTTCGCTGTTGATGACGTTTTTCTACCAATATATGCCGAAGCTTATTGAAAACGGGCATTTGTTTATTGCCACACCGCCTTTGTACAAGATTGTTTTCGGAGGCAAAAACTACTATGCGCTTGATGACGAGGAAAAAGATAAGATTTTAGCCAAAGCAAAAGCAAACCAAAGACCGGAAATAAGCCGTTTCAAAGGTTTAGGCGAAATGAGCGCACAACAACTTAAAGAAACGACAATGGATAAAGAAAACCGTGTTCTTTTGCGCGTAACTATTCCGACCGCCAATACCGAGGAAGCGCGTGACGAGGCTTTTGAAACACGGCGACAGGTTGAACGTTTGATGGGTAAAGACCCAGAGCAACGCTTTAAGTTTATCATTGAACGTGCAAAATTTGCCGAAGATTTAGATATTTAAGCAAGCTTTTTTCTTGACTTTTTAGTCTGTTTGATTATAGTGGGAATACTTTAATTTAAGTTTATTCCTATCTATTGTTTCAATCATTTTAAATTATTTAAACTATGTACAAAGAAGTTTTTAAACGGATGATACCGGTTTTTATCGGTAGTGCTATCGGGGTGATTATTGTTGCATTGGCGCTCATTCTTTTCGGGCTTGCCGACACAATGCTCGCGGTACGGGTTGCTGTTATCACGTTTGTTGTGTGGACTGCGATGCAATTCTATTTCAAGCGCCGTGATGTCATTCAGGAACACTCGGCAGAGTTTTTTGTGGTAACGCCTTTACCGATTGTTTATGCCGGCAAGAAAAAGCTTTACTCTCTGCCTTATCTTGATTTGAACCTTAAGGACAAGGTTTGGGGTATTGAGGTGCAAGGCACTTTCTACGCTCTGCTTAATGCAAGAGAAGGTAATAACCCGCTTTTGTATCGTTGTGAAGCACAGAAAATCTTGGAACAACCCCCAAAGCCGATAGCGTTGCGTCTGCCCTCCAACAAGGAACTGTACTTCGCCCGCCGAAACCGTATGAAGTTCAGAGCAACGGTGACCGTACTCGGACAGTTCGGGGTTAAAGCTGAGGACTGGTTTGACGACAAGTATCTCTGCATTGAGGATTTGACCGGTTATAATTCTGAAGATAGTGAATTAGATGATATCTGCGCTATGAGCATGAATCCGGATGATTCCTCAGACATCTATGCGATTGAGTTCATTGGCTATCATGTCAGGTTTGCTGCCGATTAAAAAATCCGTTTCTTAAAATTTAAGCCTTTCTGTTAAAAACAGAAGGGCTTTTTTTATGTTTAGTCGTGGGCGTAATAGTAGCGTTTTTTGTAGTCAAAATCACATTTTGCCGGCGCAAATTCCGGCTTTAGGATATACAAGTTATTATTTGTATCCATCGGCTTATAGTATTTATTGACTAAATTCATATCCGGCATATGAACGATAACATTTTGCCCGCGTTCGCTGTAATATTTATCATAATACGGCGTGGCGCTGATAATCTTTGGTTTATAAATTTCAATTACCTTGTTAATATCCATTAGAGGATATATGCCGACCTTAGCCCCAATCACATCTGTTTGCCCCAATAAATTCCAATAATAATGCGGGTCACGGTTATAGAGGTTATATAAAACGCCATCCCCGTTTAAGATATAATCGCAAGGGGTTGAACGTCTGACAACCTGTTTATTTAACGGATAATAAAATCTCGTGATGCGGTTACCGATATTGCCGTTGTAGATGGCTGGATCGTACATACACCAATTTAAGGCTATCGCTAATACAAAAGTTAAAAACCACCAACGCGGAAAAACTTTTTCGGCGAGGAAAACCGCGGTTAAAATAGATGCCGTGTAAATGACCAAATAGAAGTAATAAGCAAAGGCTGAGAAGTATAAAAGCCTTTGAGCTAATTCTACAACGAAAATTAAGGCAATAATCTTAAAATATGTGTTAGAGCCTTTGAAGCAGAAAAGAATTGATAAAGCGGAACCTGCCAACAAACACTTTAGCTCCGGCCAGATCATACCGATACGGCGCTCGTCAAAGAGTTCAGGGATGTAGAGATTAAAGGTAAAATTGGACTGATACCAGACAACCAATATATCATGTGCATATAAATATGCGACAAACCCAAGGCTCAAGGCTATCGGCAACAGAGCGGCGTACATGACGTCACCTAAACGGATTTTTCCTTTATATATCAGATACAGGGTAACAAACCCAAGCAATATCAAGGTAAAAATTATTTTTTGTAAGAACATAAAAGAACACCAAAACAGCAAAAATGAAATGGCTAAATCTTTTAATTTTTGTTTTTCAATGTAGCAGAAATAATGGTACAACCCGGCAAAAAAGGCCGTCATCATAAAGTTATCCGGTCTGAAATGAATAACCGATAAGACAACATAAGGGGTAAAAGCAATAGCGGCGGCAACTATCCCGCCAAACTTAGTGCTTAAAAACCGCGATACGATTAAATACAGATATACATAGTTGATAAAAGAAACAACAATGGCGCATGTGATAACGGTTGAAGTGATAATGTTATCATCAAGACCGTGAGCATGCAAGCCGACAAACGGCGCAAATAAATACCACAATAAAGGATTATGGTGTTGAAAGAAATCTTCGTAAGGCACAAAGTTAGCATAAACGAGCCAAGATGAGTGTATATGCTCTAAGGTGTCACCGCCTAAAGTATCTGTTAACCAGGCAACATACATACAAAATGCAAACCCTATACCTAAATGTGCCAATAATAATATCGGCGGCACTTTTTTATAAAAAGTTTGCAACGTAAACATCTTCTCCCCCTATGGTAAGACTATCGGTTGTCTGAAAACGTTTTCCATAAACGAAAGCGATATATAGCTTAAAATAAAGGCTATCAAAGGAGAAGCCACCCAGCCGGACATCAGCTTTAAGACTAATCCCCATCTGATACCTTTGCCGCCTTTGGCTAAACCGATACCGACAATTGCGCCGATAACCGCTTGTGTGCTGGAAACAGGAACCGCCGGTAAGCTCGGCAAACCCAGCATGGTTAATATTTGCTCAAGTTTGGCAGATGAAAACATTATCAATACTAATGACTGCGATAAAATGACAATCCATGCCACTATCGGCGAAACCGCCAAAAGGTTTTTGCCGACATTTCTTATGGCTTTTTGAGAATATGTGAAAACGCCGACACAGGCGGCTATTCCACCCAATAAAAATAGTATTTGAATACTGCTTAAGGTATAAAAGTTGCCTAATCTTATCGGCTCAAATTGGCAGGAATCTATAAAAACACCGACCACATTTGCCATATTGTTAGCACCTAAGGCATAACCGCCTAACGCCGTGGTTAAAATCATACCGACACGGACAATCCAGTCTTGCCATAATATGTGTAATTTGCTGTGATGTACGACTTTTTTTACCAGTAAATATAAAAGTATGGCAATAACGGCGGAAATTACCGGACAGAATATCCATGAAGAACATATTTCCGTCAAAGTTTCCGCATCAGTCGGGTTATCGGTATAAACGTTCCAACCGACAATACCACCGACAATGGCTTGGGAAATGGAAACGCTGATGCCGGATTTTAACATTAACAAAACAGCTAAGGCTGATGATAACGAAACGGCAAAAGCTGCCGGAAGCGTATTTACCCCGCCAAGTTCATTTAAGGTATCTGCCGTATTTTGCCCGCTGATAACCGAACCTAAAACAATAAATAAGCCGGCGATGGCGGCGGCAAAGGAAAAACGCAACATTTTGGTGCCGACTGCCGTGCCGAATATGTTTGAGGCATCATTGGCACCTAAGGACCAACCTAAGAACAGACCGCTTGAGAGGAAAAACAAATAGGTCAGCATTGGCTATATTTCCCTTTTAATTGCAAAGATTAACAATGCATCTATGCAGTCTTCGGCTAAATCGGCAATATCTGCCACTTCTTCCACAAAAGTATTGATTTGTATTTTATGAGCCAGATCCAAATCCGAATCAAAAACTTCTCTTCTTAACTTGGCTGAAGTTTTATCGCTTTGGTGTTCTAGGAAATAGACCTTTTTGGAATAATCGCGCAAAGTTACCAAATCACGGAAAAATGCGCGGGAAGAAATCGCCATATTTTCAGCACAATCCGAAACTTGGGCAACCAATGTTTTAAATTGATCATGGTAGATTTCCGGTATATCCGGTTGCTCAACATAAAACTTATGCGCCACTTCATCAAACAGATTGACCACCTTATCCAGATTTTCCACCAATTGCAGAATATTACCGCGCATGTCCGGTATTAAGTTATGTTCATAAAGCCTGCTTTCTATATCACGGCGCAACCTATCCGACTCATTTTCAATGATTTTTATTTTTTTGCTGATAGCCCCATAATCCTCGCTACGGCGCTCTTTCAAATATATATTGACTGCTTCCTTAAACACCATTGTCATCTCAATGATTTTATCGTGCAGGCGATCTATACTGTGTTCAAGCTCGCGGGTGCGGGCAAACAACGAAATTTTTACATTAAACATAAACGATTACTTCCCTTAAAGAATTAATACCTCAACGAATCCCTTATTTGAGGCTTGCTGTTGATTTTATGATTTTAAAATTTGCGCACTTTGTCAATATTTTTTTATTTTTGCTTGCATTTATTTTTTCGGAATTATATCTTTTAGGCGTTATATAACATTTTTTATTTAAGGATGGAAATTATGAATAAAGACAATATTATTACCGTTTTGGTTTCAGTTATCGCCAGTGTGGCTTTTTCCGTTGCTTTAGCCGGTAGTGTTGCCGGTAAGAGCACAGGTGCCGCAAGCGGAGACATTGATCAAGCTATTGAAGATTATTTGATGAATAATCCGACTAAAGTTCGTGAGGCTTTGGTTTTAGCTGATCAACAAGAACAAATTGAAGCTCAAAAACGTGTTGCTATCAACTATAAGAACAACATCAAAGAATTAAACAATGCATCTAATTCTCCGTTTGTCGGACCGAAAGATGCTAAAATCACAATCGTTGAATTTTATGACTTCAACTGTGGTTACTGCAAACGTTTGGCTCCTGATTTGATGAAAGTTATCAAGGCTAATAAAGACGTTAAATTCGTTTTCAAACCGGTTACTTTCTTAGGTTCTATGCCGATTGCTAAAGCTGCTATGGCTGCAAATGAACAAGGTAAATTCCTTGAAGTTTATGAAGCTTTCATGACACACAACGGTCCGGTTGATGAAGCTGCTATTACTGAAATTTTGACAAAGGCCGGTGTTGATGTTGCTAAGGCTAAGAAGGACATGGACAGCGACAAAGTTAAGAATGCCCTTTCTGCTATCGCAGAACTTTCTCAAAAAGTAGAAGTTCGTGGCGTTCCGACTTTAATCATCAACGGTGAGCCGTTGCAAGCTATTGAAGAAGGTCCGATTCAAGAAGCTATTAACAAGTTGAAATAATTTTTGGGCTTGTCTTTTCAAAAAGAGGAAGTTAGCGCTTCCTCTTTTTTTATAAAAAATTGTTGCATAAATTCTTCACACTGTTACATTATGTGCAGATTTAAACTTTTAGGAGCTCATTGATGAAAACTTTTTTAAAAACTTTATTGAAATCTTTGGCCGTTATTATTTTAGGTGCTGTCGGTGCCGGTGCTGTTCTTTATGCTGACTCTGTTTGCCCTAAAAAACAGGCTGAGTTTAATCTTAAAATCAATAAAACCGTGGCAAAATATGTTAAAACACATTCTCAAGATATTTTTGAAAGTATCGCAAAAAATGAAAACTTTGCCAATGCGGTTAAAAATCTTGCAACTATTTCCGAAGAAGATTTGCAAAATATGATAAAAGAATATGTTGCACAGCAACAAAATGAACAACATAATACGACAGAGGAAAATCCGCAATCTGATGAAAACAGCATTTTCCAAAGCCATTGGGATGAGATGAAAAACAGCGCGGTTGCACCGGCTGTCGGACCTAATGATGCTAAAGTTACCGTGGTTGAATTTTTTGATTTTGCCTGTGGGCATTGCAAAGCTTTAGCTCCGGTTATGTCTCAATTAATCAAAGATAATCCTGATGTTCGCTTTATCTTTAACCCGTTATTCTTTATCAGCGAACATTCTCCTTATGCGGCAAAAGTTTCTTTGGCTGCCGCCAAGCAAGGAAAATTCGTAGAAGTTTTTGAGGGTATTATGACTTTGCCGGAAATGAACGAAGATACCATCAATCAGATTTTAACTGATGAAGGCTTAAACGTTGATGAAATCAAAAACATGATTGAAGAAAAAGAAATTCGCCGTGGCGTACAAGATATTGATGCTCTTTCCCAAGTTTTGGGTATCAACGGTGTACCGATGATTATTATCAATGGTGAACAATTTGGCGGTAGAAGCATTGAAGATTTGCAAAACAAAATTAACAGTTTGAAATAATTTAAGTATTGCAAACACAAAACCCCGCCTTCAAAAGAAAGCGGGGTTTTGTTTACTTGTTTTTGACTTCATACTCATATTCAACACCGTCATCGTAATCGGGAGAATATTCCCAATCATCGCCGATGATACTGCCGTCTGAGAAGCCGAGGGCACGGAAATACCCTTCATAGAGTTTGGTTAGGCTGTTTGTTTTCTCATCAAACTGCCAAACGATGCCACCGATAGCACCTCCGTCATCGTAGTCCTTTGTCATCTCCGGAATGACATCATTAATCCAACGGGTAGCGGGGAGTTTGCGACAGAGCTCTTTATACTCACCAGCTTCATTGACAAGCACCACGCGGTCTTTTATCTCCTGGAAGATAATGGCCGGCACATCAATTTGCCAACACTGCGGGTAATCTGTCCACCAGTTGAAAATACCATAGACCTGGTATTTGCCGTCATTTTTGACAATCAGGTAGTTTTCAGGAATTTCTCCCGGCTTTCTGGTTTTGGTTCCCACATAGCAGGTATTCTTCTCTGCTTCGCGGGGAACATAAGCATTTCCGACGACAATTCTGTCTGCCTTAATATGCCTGATGCCATTTCTGTGGAGAACGCACAAGTCTTGCTTTCCATCTTCGGTAATACCGGACAAGAAGATGGTTCCATACTCATCTGCTACCAACTTTTTACCCAAGAACTGAGGTTCATCAGCATCCGGACTCAAGTAGTACCACTTGTTGTTGTCGCCATTGAGGCAATAGAGGAAAGCATTCAACTTTTCCCAGTTCGGGCTTTGGAACCCGTCCTCATGCAGGCTGGTTACTGCCGTTTGGACACGAGCCTCCGTCCCATCTTGGATAAAGATGATATCATGAGAAGAGCTACCGTAGCCTTTCTTACCATAGACGTAGATGTAACATTTCGTCGTTTTCAGTTTAATGCGATAATACTTATCTGCACCGAGAATAATATGCAAAAATAAGGCTATCGTCAGCACCAAAAAGATAACAAACATTGTTACAAGTTCCTCCTGACGGTCTTCAAAATTACAGAATGCCGCATAGCCGGTACCTGCTGTAATGACTGCCGCCAGAATCCAAAAATGATGATACTTTAAGCGTTTCCACGCTGAGGAATCCAGTAATCTGGAGAGCCTCCAAGAAGAAAAATTTCTCATAATTTACATATTTTTAGTTATACAATAATTTTATTTATGGCTCGCATTATATAGACAAATTTAATTTTGTCAATATTTGTCTTTGTATTTTTTTGTGTTAACTAAATCAGTTTTTGTATTGCGGTTGATTGGTTTTATAAGCCTTTTCTACCTCATAAAAGCTCATGGGATGTGATATTTCTTTTCCTAAAATGACGCCGGCTTCTTCAGGTGTAAAATATATTTCGTCAAAACTTTGGGGCAAATTTTCTTCTATCGGCAAAGCAACATCTTTTAACGGACTTTTTTTAATACGTTCTTTTAAGGCCGGCAAAAAACGTAACATCGTTGTATCATTTTTGATGCTGTTATCATTATGGAAGAAATAATAGCCGTAATCTATCGCCGTACCCTCGGGGTGTCCTCTCTTCTTCTTATAAAGAAATTCGGCATAACTTTTTAAGATATAGTGGTTAACGCGGGCTTTATCTGCCGAAGGATAAAAACTTAACATATAATCTACCGGATAATGGTTTTCATTAACGCTTTTACCATTAACCTTAACATAATGGTTGGAACCGAATGATTTAAAATCAATAACATCTTTAGGCTTTACAATAGATTTGACCGTATGGTTTAAGAAACGACCGTGGGAGGTAAAAAATTCTGTTAAGAGACCATTTTTACGGCTGACGGTGTCATTATCCCCGTAATTCATCCAATGCAGGCTAACCTCTGATACATCATCAAATTCTTTTAAGAATCGCGCCATATTTTTTGCTTTCAGCGGCACCATGTATTCATCCAAATCAATAATTGCCAGCCATGTGGTATCATTTTTATGCTCTAAAACAATCTTTTCATAGCACACCAATTGTTGATTAGCACCGGAAAGAGGAATATAGGTTATAATATTTTGCTTAATGTACGGTTCTAAATATTCTTTGGTGCCGTCCGTAGAATCATTATCACAAAGATAAAAATGCTCAACCCCTTGCAAAAGATGATATTCCAGCCATTCTTTCAAATACGGTTTTTCGTTTTTCATAATTGCGGCAACGCTTAAATAATACGGTGTTGATGACCGCGGATAAGACAAATATCCGCCGATACTTAATATGATTATCAATAAACTGGCAAAAAGTGTTTTTTTCATCTGCACAACTTGTTTAAATGGTTTTTAATACTTTATATTTAAACTAGAATAGTTAAAAATAAGTTTTTAATCGGAATGAATAGTATGAGTAAATTTCTTTCATTTGTACCACTTTCCATGTATAATGTCGCCGCATTTTTGCGTTCGCAATTATTTTTGTTGCCGGTATTGTTATTTTTCTACCAAGAAAATGGTTTAACCGTCGGCGATTTTTATTTGATACAAGGCTTAATCGTCTTTTTTGCCTTTTTATTTGAAATTCCGGCCGGTTATTTAGGCGATATTTTCCCGCGCAAATATATTTTAATTACGGCTTATGCACTTTTCTTGGCGCGCTTATTTTTGTGGATTTTCTTCCGCGGTTTTGAAATTATTTTATTGGGTGAGTTTTTCTATTCCTGTTCTAAGGCTTGTTTTGATTCGGTTTCATCCTCGTTTATTTTTGATATTCTTAAGAAAAATAAAGAAGAAACGAAGATGGTTAGAGCTTATTCAAACTTTAATGCTGCCATGTATATCGGTACCGGTATTGCCGCGCTCTTAGGTGCCGGTTTATATGAAAAATTCGGCTCGCACGTTTTGTTAATTGCCGAATTTATTATTTATTCCACCGCGATTATCTTACTTGCTTTATTGCCTAATGCACACACGCCGGTTAAAGGTGCGGTTATCGGCTTTAAGGCACGGCTTAAAAAGTTTTGGGTGGCGGCACGTTATCTCTTAAAATCTCGCAAATATCGTTTCTTGGTATTGTTCTCCGGCTTTATGGTCGGTATTTCACACTTCTTCTTTTGGAGTTTTCAGCCTTTGATGAAGAACTCCGGTATTAACCCTAAGGTTTCTCTGACGGATTTGGCGGATAGTGTCGGTTGGGATGCACGCGTTTTCGGGGATACGGTTTGGAATTATCTTGTCGCCTTAGACTGGTTAGATTATATCAAAGTGATGGGCGTGGTTATCTTTGTTAATAACGTTTTGCGCTCCACATTCAGCTACTTTGCGGCAAATGTTGCGAAAAAAGTTTCACTGTTTTCACTCGGCAGATTTTCCTTTATCATGGATATTATCGGCTGTTCGCTTTCCTTTGTTTTGATGAAAGCGAAAATTATCTCTGAGGGAGAATGCCTGCTGTTTATCATTTTCCTTTGTGTCTGTATCGGTTTCCAGTTAATGTTTACGATTACGCATATCAGCCGTATCCACCGCCTGATTAACCCGAAAATCCGTTCACTTTCTTCTTCGGTTAATATGATGACGGGGCGGCTGATGACCTCGGTTATGCTGATGGCGCCAAAGTTTTTATTGAAACAGGAAAACGGCGTTTCCGGTGTGCAGGTTATTGATATTTTCTGGATTTACGCGCTTGTCTTTATCCCAATCGGAACGTACTTTTTAATGAGAATTTACAAATATAACGTCAAAAGCGAACATTCCTTAATGCACGTTGCAGATGAGAGAGATTAAAAAAGGATAAGAGGCGAACTCTTATCCTACAAATACGAAAAAATTCTTATTAACGACTGACTAGAATTTCCTATATGCTATAAGTCTTAAGAACATTTTCAATGTAATGTTATATCAAAGATTTTCATTGTCAATAAAATTTTATTTGTTAGAATCAAATCAGTTTTTTTGTAAAGGATTTAGTTATGGAATATCGTTTGGGAATTGATTTAGGTTCATCATCTTTAGGTTGGTGCTGTTTAAAATTGCAAGACGGCAAAGTTGTCGGCATTTTAGATATGGGTGTACGCATTTTCCCAGATGGCAGAAATGATAAGACTAAAGATCCTCTATGTGTTGCACGACGAGAAGCGCGTGGTTCCAGGGTGCGCCTTAATAGATTTAAGCAACGGCAAAAACAATTAATTATTGATTTGCAAGAAAGCGGTTTGTTGCCGCAAAGTATGGAAGAATTTAAGGCTTTAGAAAATTTGAATCCTTATGAATTACGAGCTAATGCTGTGCGTAAACAAGTATCTCTTTATGAATTAGGGAGAGCATTATTTCATTTAAATCAAAGACGTGGTTTTCTAAGTAACCGCAAAGAAGAACGAGATAAAAAAGGTAATACTAAGACACAACAAGCTATGGATAATTTACAGATGCTTATTAGTGAAAAAGCTTGTGCGACTCTGGGCGAATATATGTATGAAGTTGAAGAACACCGCCGTTTTAAGAATTCCACTGATGCAAACGGGAAGCTAAAAATAAATTGGTATCCTAATCGGCAGATGTACAAAGATGAATTTACTGTTATTTGGGATAAACAAAAGGAATTTTATCCGGATATTCTTACAGATAAACTGAAAAATAAGATTGAAAATGATATTTTCTTTCAACGTCCTTTAAAAAAACAACAGACAGGATTTTGTTGGTTAGAACCGGAACAAAAGCGTAGTCCGCGTTCGTATAATATTGCTCAGCAATTCAGAATTATGTCTGAAATTGCCAATATTCGTATAGGATATCCTCATGACAGAGAATTAAATAAACCGGAACGAGAAGCTTTGTTTGAGTTTCTTAATAACGCACCGGCAGATAGTTTTGATAAAGACCACTATGTTTCTTGGGAAAAGATATTAGAGGTGTTACACTTAGATAAAGATGTTGTTCTGAATTTAATGCGACAAGACAAGACCGGATTACTTTGTAATATAACCAATGCCTTATTAGGCAATGATAAAGTTTTTGGAGATAAATGGTATTCTTTTTCTGATGATTTACAAAATCAAATCATTGATATTTTACAGGATTATAGTTTACAAGACGGAGAAGCCGAAACGAAATTAAAAGAGTTAAATCTTGGTTTTGACCAATCGCAAATTGATAATTCTTTAGAAAACTCTTTATCTCTGCCGGATGGTTATACCAATCTTTCAGCAAAAGCAATGAGAAAATTGCTTGAGGATATGAAACTCTGTGGCTCCGACTATGCAACCGCGGTTGAAAATGTTTACCATCAAACAGCAGCTGATGTCGGATTTTTTGAAGAACGTGATGAATTACCTCCCTATCAAGAATTATTTACCGAATCGCTTATTGGTGGAGATAAAGAATTATATGATAAGGAGCTTGATTATGATAATTATATGGGGCGTATTACTAATGTGAGTGTTCATATTGCTCTTAATCAATTACGTGCGGTAGTTAATGAACTGATTAAAAAATATGGCAAACCAAGTGGTATTACTATAGAGTTGGGACGTGAACTGACAAAAGGTAAAAAAGCCTTGGCGGAAATTGATAAAAAACAAAAAGAAAGTGCTAAGATAATGGAAGAAGCACGTGCTGAAATAAGAAAAGCAGGTGCGACTGTTACCTCATTTAATATAGAAAAATATAAGGTTTGGCATAATCTTAACGAAGATATTACAAAAAGAATAGACCTTTATACCGGTAAAAATATAAGTGTATCTCAACTATTTTCAAACGAGTATGAGATAGAGCATATTTTGCCTTATTCATGGACTTATGATGATAGTTATAATAATAAAATCATTACCAGAGCCAATATAAACAGGCAAAAATCAAACCAGTTGCCTTATGTATTTTTCTCTGATGAACGTCAGTTAAAAGCTGTGGCAAAAGATGATGAAGAGCTTAAGGAAATGTCTATTGATAATGTTATAAGGCGGGCTAAAGAAATAGATAAATCTCGCAAAAACATTAAAAAGACATTTAATTTTAATGCTCTTACCTGGCGCTTTTCTAAAAATGCACGTGATATATTTAACCGCAATAATAAAAATATGGCGCGTGACTTAACAGACATGCAATATATGTCTAAGCTTGCTAAAAAGTATCTGACATGTATTTGCCCTCCTAATAAAATTGTTTCGGCAAAAGGGCAAATGACAGATTTATTAAAAGCTATTTGGGAGCTTTCAGATGTTTCTCCCGAAGATTATCGCTTATGGACACCGCAAGAGTGGCAAAAAAGGGATATTACAGAATGGAAGAAAAAACAATTTATTTTGACTAATCCGGAATGGAATGCTGACGAAGCCGAAAAAGAGGCCAAGAAGTTTGTTCAGGGTCTTACTGATGAAGAAATCCATAATATGACACATGTCGGCAAGAACAGGACTGTTCATTATCACCATGCTTTGGATGCGTTTGTTTTAGCTAATATCACTACTAAAGTTATGCAAGAAATGTCCACAGAAGCTTTTGCAAATGCCGTTGAAGAATATGCGGAAGCCCATAATGTGACAATCCGTGAGGCACAAAAATCTTTATTAACCCAATCTTCCGATATTTCTTATAAACCATATAGCACTTTTGATAAAGAAAATTTATCACACATGTTAAGAGATGTTGTTATATCTTATAAAAACCCGATAGATAAATTGAAGTCCATCATCAAAAAAGCAGAAATAACAGGGCAAAATTTAGCTCACTTCAGTTTTGCGCCGATTTGTGAAGATACGGCATTCGGATTTAAGAAAATAATTAAAATAAGCAAAAATGATATAGATATTGAGTTTTCCGTAAGAAAGGATGGGAAAAAGAAAGTAGAGACACATAAACTTTCAACAATGGTTCCCGTTTTTAGAACAAAAGAACAGAAACAATCTTTCTTGGATTTATATGTTCAGTGGCAAAGAGCTGTTATGCGGCAGAAATTTATCGGCAAAGGAAAATACGAAGAAATAGAGAAAGCTTTTATTGAAACCTTCACAAGGGATAAAGCCTTCAAATGGTTTGCTTCTGCCGGTAACTACGGGGCGCAGATTTATCAGATTCAGAAAAATGATAAATTTGCACCTAATAAAAACGAGGACTGGTCTTTGGAAATTTTACCGAATTACTATGCGTTTGAGCGGAAAGGTAAGTTTTTCTGGAAAGATATTTACCCGACAGCCAAGCTTATTACAACACTTAAAATCAATGATGTTATAGAAGCAACATTTGAACGAAATGATAATTTGGAAAGCGGTTTTTCAAAAATTCGCAATTGGGTAAAAGAGCAATTTGAAAATCATCCCGACAAAGAGCAATTACAGCTTTTATTCAGAGTGAAGAAAATGTCCGGTGGCAGTATTTTCTTAAGACCATTACATATCGCCCAAGAGGATAATGGGGATGTGAAATCTTGGCAATGTACAATTGGTAAATTTAAGCAATACCAATGTCGTAAAGTTTGTATAACCCCAACAGGTAAAGTTTTGAGAGGTTAATTATGCACGGAAACATCATAGAAATAAGCACGGATAATAAGAAATTATCCGTGCATGCCGGATTTTTGCGTATCAGCGAGCAAAATGAAGTCATTAAAGATATTCCTTTGGATTTAATTTTAAGTTTAGTTATCACTTCTCCAACGGTTATTTATACTCAGCCCCTTTTGCAACGCTTATCAGAGGAAGGGGTACCTCTCATTGTTTGCGGTAAGAATTTTATACCCTGTGGTATATATTTGCCACTTATAGGGAATTATAAACAAAGCCATATTCAGAGACAACAGTTTGAAGCAAGTATTGTTTTGCAGAAGAGGTTATGGCAACAGATTGTAATAGAAAAAGTAAAACAACAGGCTGCTGTTTTGAAGAAATTTAATAAAAAAGATTTATTAACTCCTCTTATTACTAAAATTACTTCCGGGGATAGTAAGAATGTTGAAGCGATGGCTGCGAAAAGATATTTTACGGCATTATTTGGTAAAAATTTCAGACGTGATGTTGATGCTTTGGGAATAAATTCGTTTTTAAATTACGGATATGCAGTCATGCGCGCTTGTGTGGCGCGTTTCGTCGTAGCGACCGGTTTAAACCCTGCTCTAGCTGTAAAACACCAAAATCAACTTAATCCCCTTTGTTTAGTTGATGACTTGATGGAGCCGTTTCGTCCTTTGGTGGATTATGCAGTATATAAGATATTTGATGAAAATGAATTAGATGATAATGAGGAACTTGCGCCAAATTATAAAAAGATTTTATCCGGCATTTTAGACTGGGATTTAAAAGCTAAAAATGTGATTTCTCCGGTTTATCTGATTATAGAAGACTTTGTACGACAATATGTTGATTCAATCAAAGATAAGCAAGCTTTTCTTTTTTCAAAGTATGAATTGCCAAATGTTTAATAAACCGGATTTGAAATTAATGTGGATGATGGTCATGTTTGACTTACCGACGGATACGCCGGAAGAACGCAAAAGAGCTAGTGATTTCAGAAACTTCTTGCAAAAAAAGGGGTTTTCTATGGCGCAATTTTCTGTTTATTTCAGATTTACCGGAAGCCGTGAAGAAAGTGCAAAATATGTCAAAGCCGTAAAAAGAAATGCACCTTCAGTTGGGGATATCTGTATCTTATTTTTCACAGATAAGCAATTTGGAGATATTATTCATATAAGAAACAGAAAGAGCGATTCGCTTGCAAAAAAGGCTGTTCAATATGAACTTTTTTAATAAAAATACACCATTTTTAAAAACGGCAGATGCCAGAAAATCCATTAAAATCAATTTCTTATCTGGCACCTACTATAGCATATAGGAAATTCTAGTCAAGTCGCAACTGCCTGTTTCTTGTTTTAAGCGTTCTTCAACTATAGCATATAGGAAATTCTAGTCAAGTCGCAACGAAAACAAAAAGCATGTTAATCCCTTTTTGACTATAGCATATAGGAAATTCTAGTCAAGTCGCAACAGTTACTGAAGAAAAGAAGCATTGGGCGATACTATAGCATATAGGAAATTCTAGTCAAGTCGCAACACAATGTGTTGTGTGTTTTTATTTGTTTTTACTATAGCATATAGGAAATTCTAGTCAAGTCGCAACAAAACCAAAGTTTTGATTTAGGTGAAGTTTACTATAGCATATAGGAAATTCTAGTCAAGTCGCAACAGTATGCGGTAAGTTCTTATCATTATATGAACTATAGCATATAGGAAATTCTAGTCAAGTCGCAACACACCATTCCAATTTACCTCCTTTATATTTACTATAGCATATAGGAAATTCTAGTCAAGTCGCAACAACTCTGCAAGCAGTTGTTCGGCATCAACCACTATAGCATATAGGAAATTCTAGTCAAGTCGCAACTTAATTTCATCGGTTATATTTTTAAGAACAACTATAGCATATAGGAAATTCTAGTCAAGTCGCAACTCCGGCTACCAAGGCTGTGCCACTTCGTCCACTATAGCATATAGGAAATTCTAGTCAAGTCGCAACGTTTTTCAAAAGCAATAAATTGAGAAGTAAACTATAGCATATAGGAAATTCTAGTCAAGTCGCAACTGCCTTAACTTCAACCGTTCCGATATTTACACTATAGCATATAGGAAATTCTAGTCAAGTCGCAACCCGATAGCCTCTAATAACTCACGCTTTTTAACTATAGCATATAGGAAATTCTAGTCAAGTCGTAACAGAACTCAGCTATTTTTTTAAGCTTCCAGCGTTAATTTGCCGTTGTTTAGGGTGGCGGTGCCGCCGAGAGGGATGGTTAGTAACGGCGCAGAGTGACCGTAGTCCACATTGGCTAAAATAGGCAGGTCTTTTAATTCCGGCTTGCTGTTTAAGATATATTCCAAACCTTCTCTCGTGACCTTGGAACCTTTTTGAAAACGCCCGATGACCAAACCTTTGACGTTCTTAAAATCCGGTTGCGTGATTAAAGCTTGCAGATTACGTTCAAATATCGGCAAAGCGCAATCTTCCGTATCTTCAATAAACAATATCGTATCAGGCTTAAATGCCGGGCGATATGCCGTACCAAGCAACAGATTAAAGGTGCCTAAATTACCACCGTTTATTTCCCCTTTGGCTTGACCGTTATGAATATTCCAATAGCCCTCGTTGGCTTCAAATTCACGCTTTTCCTGATCTAAAAACCATAAGTCATCACTCCATATCTCTGAAGGCTCTACCTCGTCTTTGCCATCTGTAACAAGCATTTTTACAAAATGACTAAAGGTATAGTCGCAACCGTGTTTCATACCCAGCGAGCTGAAATGAGGTCCATAATATGTTTCTAAGCCGGTCTTGGCTCTAATGGCACAATGCAATGCCGTAATATCCGAAAAACCGCAGAATATCTTGGGATTGTTTTTAATAAGCTCATAATCTAAATGCTCAACCAACTGATTAGAATTGAAACCGCCGATTATGGTCATTATGGCTTTAACGCTTTTATCAGCAAAGGCGGTATGAATATCTGCCACACGCTTTTCTACCGTGGCAGAGCCCATATAATCCCAGTTGTCATCCGTGGTATTTGGGGCAAACACGACCTCTAGACTTAAGCTTTCTAACCTTTGGCGGGCGATTTCACGACAGTCCTGCCCGATTATCTTAATGCCTCTGGCCGGCGCTATAACCATAACTTTATCGCCTTTTTTTAAGCGTTCCGGAATTATCTTTTCCATCTTTTTCTCCTTATTCTGCTGTTTCTTCGTCTGCTTCCCAATGAATATGAAGCATTGTAACCGGTTTAATATCCGTGGCACTGAATACACGTCGGCGTATCTGTCCGCGAATAAAATCTTCTACGGAATTGCGGTGCGTGTATTCGGTTAATTTCTTTTCAATAAGCGGTTTGACCTGCTTTAAGATTTCTTCCGATAATACATACCACTCGTTTTCTTCCAAAATATCTATGGAGCTCATTTGCAGGGAACGTAACTTATCATCTTTACTGATAACCGCGCTGATGAAAAGCGAACAGTTATACATTATGCGACGACGGTTTTTAATGAGCGGGGAGCCGAGCGAAACACTACGCCCCCTATCTACCCCCATAATATCAGCCACAATCTGTTCCACACATTCTATCTTACCGTTTTGATAAAGGCAAATATCTCCGTTTACGGTTGAAAATACATTTTTAACACCGCAACTTAGGGCAAAACGCTTGTGTTCCCTGATAAACTTCTTATCACCATGTACCGGCAATACAATCGTTGGATTTAACAGCTCATACATGGCTTTTAAATCTTTCCGGTTAGCATGGCCGGAAGTATGAACCGGATATTCTTCCTCGGTAATGACATTAACACCTTTGGCTAAAATCTTTTCCTGCAGGCGCTCTATCTTATCCTCATTACCGGGGATAATTTTTGACGAGAAAATAACGTTGTCCTCTGCGCCTAACTTAATGTATTTGCTCTCATCATTGGCTATCATGGTCATGGCGCTACGATAATTTGCCTGCGAACCGGTGCAAATATATAAAGCTTTATCTGAGGTTATACCTTCTACCTGATCTATGGTATGAATATCATTATATTCTGACAGATAACCGCAATCTTTGGCAACTTTGACATTTGTGATTAAACTGCGCCCGACCAAAACCGGCGTTCTACCGGCGGCATGTGCCGCTAACACCAGACTTTCCAAACGCATAATATTTGAAGCAAAACAAGTGGCAACAACACCGCCTTGTAATTCCGGCACCATTTTTATCAGATATTCGCGAACATCTTCCTCGCTGGTTTGTTCTTTATCTACCATTATGTTGGTGGAATCACAAACTAAAATATCCACGCCATCTTTCGCCGCCTGTTTAAGCCCCGCAATATCGGTTTTGACCATCGGTATTTTATTGTCATCAAAGCGCCAATCCGTTGCATGCATCACATTACCGTACGGAGTTTTGATAAATATCGCTGAAGTTTGCGGCACAGTATGTGCCATGGCGATATAATGAATTTCAAAATCACCTAAGGTCACCACCGGATTTGCGGTTGTTGAAATCAATGGAACCATATCCTGCAGTTTATATTCGCTTAGGCGCTCTTTCATTAAACCGATGGCAAAATCCGTACCGTAAACCGGACATTGCAAGGCCGGCCAAACTTGCGCTATGGCGCCTAGGTGGTCTTCATGACCGTGGGTGATGAATAAGCCTAAAATATCTTCCCTATAGTTTTCCAAAAACTCCGGCGAGGCATAACACATATCCATACCGGGAAAATCATCATTTAAGAAGCCATAACCGGCATCTACCACTATCAATTTACCATTAACGGCATAGACGTACATATTCATCCCGATTTCATCAGCACCGCCTAACGGTATAAAATATATTCCTTCTTTCTTAAAATCACTCATTCTTATTTTCCTTATTATACAAACAAATCTCCAGCGATGATTCGTTCTTTTCCTTTATCTGTTTTTAATATCAAATATCCGTTTTCGTCAAGTGTTAAAAATATGCCTTTCTTTTGCCGAGATTCATTATGAATTGTTACTTCTTTGCCTAAATTATAAGCCAATGCCAACCATTTTTCACGAATAATGTCAAAGCCTTTCTTTTGATATTCTTCAATGATATCCGATAAAGTTTGCAGGTATTCTTTTAGAAAAGTCGTACGCTCAACGGATATTCCCGCTTCTTTTAATGACGTTGCCTGATAAGGCATATCTTCTATTTTCGGTGAACCGACTATGTTAACCCCGATACCAACGGCATAGAGATTATCTTTTATATTTTCCAACAAAATACCGGTTAGCTTTTTGTTATTTAAGAAAACATCATTCGGCCATTTTATTTTAATATCTGCCGTTTCTGAAAGTTTTTTTACCGTTTTTGCCACACTTAAGCCGATTATACAAATATATCGGCTTAGTTCTTGGGGCTTAATTTCTAAGCTTAAAGTAAAATATAAATTGCCTTTAATGCTTAGCCATTTTCTACCGCGTCTGCCCCTGCCACCGGTTTGCTCTATGGCACTTAAAACAACCTTTTCGTTTTCTTTGATAAGCTCTTTTACGGCATCATTGGTGGAGATAACCTCTGCTGCTTCATACCAAGCAAACCCGCTTACTTTTTCTTTATAAGAAAATGACATAGAACATATCCTTTATTTTTTCTATCATATTAAACGGGTTAAAGGCAAAAGTCATAATGGCAACGGTATTGATTGAAGTATAAAACAAAATTGACTTGTTTTCACTATCAAATGATTTTGTTTTGGGGGCAAAGTATATCACTTTCATAATGTCTAAATAGGCTTTGGATAAAATCAACAATGCTGCAAAAATAATACCTACGGCGATATAGTTTGCATTTCCCAACAACTCATCTGCCATATTCATTTGTCCTAAAAAACCGATAAGCGGGGGAACGCCGATTAAAGAAAACAGACTTATCATCAGTGCTCCGGTGGTATAGGACCGCGTTTGAGCTAAACCTGATAATGATGCTATATCGGAAATATATTGCCCATGCGTTTTCAGGTTGTAAAAAATGGCATATAAATTAGCCATAACCAGCAAATAGCATAGCAAATAAATAAATCCTGCAAATATTGCCCTTTCCTGCCCTAAAGATATCAAAAACAAAATTATTCCGAAGTGATAGATGGAACTGTATGCATAGACACCGTGTAAATTTTTGCGGGTATTTGCCCCGATAGCACCCCAAATAACCGAAATTAAGGCTAAGGCTTGATAAATTTTCTTCCAAATTTCACCATATACCGGATAAACGGTTTGATTTATTTCTATTAAGCAGCCCCAATAGACAATCGGTAAAAACAGCATAAAATAATGGCTGACCGGTAAAATACTGCAGCAGGCTTTTTCCTCTGCCATAATATGAAAAGGAAATATTCCCAGGGCGTATAACAATGGTACGATTGAACTTATGACAAATAAGATTGTGCTTAGTTTTCTGCTGTATGCTCTTAAAAACAGTTGCATTTGCTCCGTTGTTAAGTTTTCAGCTCCGATTATTTGACCGACATATATCAAACCGATTGCCAATATAACTAAAACCAGCGCTGATGTTATGATATACTTTTTGAGATTTATTTGCTGTTGTGAGGTATGTATTCCATAAAGCGCACCGCCGATAATGGTTAAAAATGCAAAACAAAAACCGTAAACGCAGAAATTTTCCGTATTTAACATCATATTGATACTGCCTGACGATAACAGCAGTAATATGTAGTAGCGACCACCGGTTCTCTTTAGTGATGAAAACCATGTTGCCGACAATATCATGATGATGTATAGAGCTATATTCGCGCAAAGAATAAATAATAGCGTATAACTGTTGGCAGCGGCTGAAATTGTGTCTGTTCCCCGATAATAGCAAACTGTTGTTAAAAATACCGAAACCAATAACCAAAATCTTGCTGTGGCAGCATAGGTTTTTGCCTTTTCATTACTCAGAAGATATAATATGCAAAGATGAACCATGCCGCATAGTAACGGTATTTCAGGAAGTATGCTTATAATTTTATCCAACATTTTACCCCCTACATCACAAACCATAACGGTTTAACAAACGATATAAACAATATTGCCAAGCATATCATATAGGCTACAAACCGTGTCCTTGATAAATCCGTATTAACCGGACAAGGTAGCGTAACAGAGCTTTTATCTTTCATACGATATAATTCTTCCAACAATGCTAACGCCACAAACAGCAATGATAACATTACCAATACCCCTAACAGGAGATTATAATTAAAAATTTCGGAGATAATGATAAAATTATTCCAAAACAGCGGGGTTATCGGCAACCCGATAGCGGCTAAAATAAACAATGACAGACTGATTGATGTTCTCGGCATATAACAAAGAAGTCCGCTATTAGAATAAAGTTCGTTCTTTTTCTTTTCAGCTTCTATATGACTGATTATAAAGGATAACACCGTTAAGATAATGATATAAGAAAAGATGGAATAGCCTATGTTCATCTTTAAACCGGAAGTCGGTAAAAATACACCGATCAAAAACAAAAGATAATATACCGTCGTGTAAGCAAAAAGCTTATAGCGAAAATCTTTGTGATTTAAGCTGATTAAAGCTATAAATAACATGGTAATAATGCAGACTGTTTCAAATAACGGGGCATAAACGGCAATGCTTTCCGGTACCGTGTTCGGCCAAAAACGCATAAACCCGTATAAACCGACTAACGGAATCAAGCTGCTCATAACAAAAGCCAACGGATTATATAAACCGGTGCTGATGGACGCTATCCAATAATGGAATGGCCATATCGGCATTCGGGAGATAAAGGAAAAGAACAGGCTTAACCAAACAAAATATTCTAATTTGCCCTTTAAGTTCAAATTGCCGGCCGTATTAAGCGGAATATTCCCCTCTTTGTAATGATACATCAAGATGACTGCCGTAAACAATAACAGCGTTCCGATTAAATTATATAAACTGAAGCGAACCAACATATTTTTCTTATGAAAGCTACCGAACGAGCTGATTAAAACGATTAAAGGAATGCTTAGCGCGGCAAAAAAGATATAAAATGAAATAATATCCGCCGACAAGATATAGCCGTTTAAGAGCCCGATAAAAACAAGTTGCGAAGCCAGTAAGGTTTTAGGATTTTCTATATGCTTGCTTAAACAGATATCTGCAACACCAAAGGCTATGTTGATTCCAAGCAACAGCAACATAGAAAAAGTATCGGCACCGAGCAATATATCTATGACCGGAAAGTTCAGCCAATTATATTTTTCTACCAACTGAATACCGCTTTTTTCCGTATCAAACAGGGAAAATGTGTATAAAACCAATGAAATATTGGCGAGTAAAGTCCATATGGCAACATGATAGATATTTTTTCGGAAATAATTGCGATCATATTTGGAAAACATGATAATAACAGCACCGAATATCGGCAAGGCAATCAATAAAAAGAGCAAATAACTACTCATTGATTCCTCCATTGATGAAAAACCACATTATGATAAGCGTGCCACAAATAATGAAAAGCATATTTGCACCGAGTGTTTGCCGATTTAATTTTAAGAAAAGGTATATTGCCGTTTTATTTATCTTGGAAATACCGGTGGTTATGATTTTTTCGGACAGTAATATATCTACCATCAGCCAAAATGTGCGGCTGATGTAAGTTAATGGCGAAACTAATGTATAAAAGAAGAAAGTTTTGCTTAAATCTCTTTCACTAAATAACGGATTATCATATATTTTACGAAAGATGTTGCCCAGCGGGGACGCTATCAAAGATAAAACAGCCAGTAAACTCAACAACATTATGCCGATAACATCTCTTTCATAATAAATACCAAGAAAAATAAGGATAAATCCGACAACAAATGACATAACACGCTTGGGATTGGGATTTAGGTAGTCCAATTTTCTCTTTTGCGGCGCTTTGTAAATATGGTTTAGGATGATTACCTGAACAAATACCGATAAAATTGCTCCCGCAAAGACAGTCCATGAAGCCGTTGAAATTGCCATTTTATACATAAAAGCAATAAACCAACTGTTTAGCAAAACAATTTGCCAAAGTAACGTTTTTAAGGCTATCACGTTGATTTCATTAGCATTAACCATTTTGGTAATATCAGCTTCACGATTTTGATACAAATAAATCATAAAATATATCTGGTTAAACAGATAAACGGCGGTATAGTATAGGGAAATATTTTCGCTCCAAGCAAAATCATTTAACTTTAACAGCCACAACAAAATGCCGATAAAAGCCATGTTTAACGAAATTACTTTCCTTTGAATATGTCTTTGGGTTATAAATCCCCAAATTCCGGCCATAAAGGTTAAAATTGTCATTATCTCAAATATGGGCATAAACAAATCCGAGACAAACAGCAATTTATGCAGTTTTAAGAACAGCAAAATGCCGGCCAACGGGGCAGAAAGCAGATTAACCGTGCTCATTCTTTGAAAACGAGCGCTTCCGATATCTAATAAATAGCTTTGAAAAAGAAAGCTACCGGTTTTAATGAATAAGGCTATTGAGGTTACAATGCTGACAAAATCTTTATGACGACCGATTTGTTCATAACCTAACAGGCGACTGATATCCAAACTTTGGATTTTGCCGCACGCCATCGCCAAAATCATAAACAAACACATATCGGCAAAGAAGTTATAAACAACATATCGGCGCGACGAATCCACATCTCTTAAAATCATGTAACCGATAATATCCGTTATGCAGACCATGGTGATGAGCTGAACATAATTTTTTGCGCAAATTAAAAGACTTAGCGAAATAAAATTAAATATTATGAAAGAATTGTAGATGCAGCGTCGCTCTTCGTAACGGAAAATATTGTTATTGAGAATCGCCAAAGTTGATATAAAAAATAACGGGATAATTATTTGATTGGTTGCCAAGCTCGGATGAAAATCTATTGTAATATCCCCAATTTGTGATTTATTCCACAAGATAGAGAAACCGGCAAGCTGGTCTTCAAAGCTATCCAAGGTATAGTCACAAAACAGGCAGGCGATAATTACAAACATCAGCCAAGATAAAGTCTTATCTTGCCTGATATGCAGTCTAAGCAGTCCACTCACACCTATTAGCAGCATATATACTATCGTATTTATTACCATTATGCCTCCGGTCAGCGGTTATTGAGCAGATTTTGGATTATTTTAGGTAGGTATGAATATCTTTAACTAACCGAACCGGAACCGTATATTCGCGCGCAACGTCTTCATCTTCCACTTCAACAATCAGCATTGATGTAACTGATTTTAAAGGAAGATGCGCGGTTTCCGGAATATCATGAAAGACCACGGCGCTGTCCTTAGTACGATACAACAATGCCGTATTACCACCGTCATATACGAAACGAGGGTTTTCCGGACCTCCGGCATAGGAATTGATTATAATTAAGATTTCCCCTTCTTCATTTTGCAAGATATCAAATCTGTTTTCTTTATCCAGTTCTTTTTTAGCAGCCATCTCTACCTCTCATAAAACCTTATTATTACGTTATTTATATTTTCTTTAACACATAATAGTTAATAAATAAATAGCTATTTTGATTTTTTTGCATTTTTTTATTGACTATCTGTTTTTTATCATTTATAAACCCATTTCAGTTATGTTGTGGGCCCGTAGCTCAGTCGGTAGAGCATTTGACTTTTAATCAAAGGGTCATGGGTTCGAATCCCGTCGGGCTCACCAGTAAAACAAAAGAAGTCTCCCTTGTGGAGGCTTTTTTGTTTTAAATGACAACGTCATAGGGATTTGAACCCATGAACATGGGTTCGACTACCAGCGCAAGGCAGACGGAAGTATGCCGGTAGGCTGAAAGCCTATGCGCGCCAGTGCGGCGTAGCCAATCCCGTCGGGCTCACCAGTAAAACAAAAGAAGTCTCCCTTGTGGAGGCTTTTTTGTTTTAAATGACAACGTCAGAGGGATTTGAACCCATGAACATGGGTTCGACTACCAGCGCAAGGCAGACGGAAGTATGCCGGTAGGCTGAAAGCCTATGCGCGCCAGTGCGGCGCAGCCAATCCCGTCAACACTAATACAGATAGTAGGCTATGAAAACATGCCCTTTTATTTATAGTTTTTATTAAATAAATTAAGAGTATAAAAATTTTTATTCAACTAAAGCTATTGGAGATAAAATTAGATATGATTATAATCATCCTTGGAAATCTAAAAGAAAGTAAGCGCGTAAAAGCAATATCATTTTGATATTGCTTTTTGTTTTTAGTTGTTTTAGCTTATAGAAGAGGTTATTGGTATGCAAAGATTAAAAAAAGCTTTTTTATTTGTTTTAGGGTTAGAGTTTGTTCCATTATTTTTAGGGAATATTAATGCACTAATATTCGGAGAAGAGTATCAGAAAGTATTTTCCGGTTATTTTTTATTGGTTTATTTGGTGGTATATTTTTCATTTCCTTTTTTATATCAAAAAGATACATCAAAACGGTTTCCTAATAAGTATATGTTTTATGCGGTGTTGTATTTTATCTTTTGGATGTTTGGTGCTGTTTTACTTGTCGGGTATCAGATATAACGGAGGGATAATGAGTAAACAGGCATTTTCTATTTCTAAGGTTGTTACTGTTTTTTATAACAATTTTGTGGTAGATTTAATTATGGACTGATTTAGAAAGGAGATAATAATGAATACCAAATGTAATCAAATTTTGATATTGTCCGGAGGGTATTTTATTATCTCCTCAGCATTAGGAATGATTAATTATGGAGTTCACCAAATATTTACGATTGTTTTTCCTTTATTTTTATTGGTTGTCGGTATAAGTAGTATTTTTGTAAAGTTTGGTTGGGTGGTGGATTTTAGGGAAAAATATCCCAGTATTTCATTACTTTTGAAAATATTAGGTCTTTAT
>Ga0247610_10001187_pt1 | contig 33071 bp, 46 predicted proteins | sample 174DNAGHGhighgp2_FD_193483 | JGI IMG/M metagenome (GOLD analysis project Ga0247610, IMG submission 193483) | Sheep rumen microbial communities from Palmerston North, Manawatu-Wanganui, New Zealand - 1742 DNA GHGhigh gp2 | ecosystem: Host-associated > Mammals > Digestive system > Stomach > Rumen...
TACTCTTGCACTGAAAATCACTCCTGTCATGTGCGGCTCTGCCTTCAAAAACAAAGGCGTTCAGTCGCTCCTCGACGCTGTGGCAGCTTTCCTGCCCTCTCCGCTCGACCTGAACGACGTCGAAGGCATCAATCCCAAGACAGAAAAACCCGAAACTCGCAAGATTGACAGCAAAGCGCCCTTCTCGGCACTCGCTTTCAAAATCGCCACCGACCCCTATGTCGGTCGCCTCTGCTTCTTCCGCGTCTACTCGGGCTCACTCGAGTCGGGCTCCTACGTCTACAACGCCAATACAGGCAAGAAGGAACGCATCTCCCGCATCATGCAGATGCACTCCAACAAACAGAACCCCCTCGACCGCATCGAGGCAGGCGACATCGGCGCAGCCGTAGGATTCAAGGACATCAAGACGGGTCACACTCTCTGCGACGAACAGCACCCTATCGTGCTCGAATCCATGAAGTTCCCAGAACCGGTCATCAGCATCGCCGTCGAACCACACTCACAGGCCGAAATGGACAAACTCTCCAACGCGCTCATCAAACTCGCTGAGGAGGATCCAACATTCCGCTTCAAGACCGACGAGGTCTCCGGACAGACCATTATCAGCGGCATGGGCGAACTGCACCTCGACATCATCATGGATCGTCTCAGACGCGAATTCGGTGTCGAAGTCAATCAGGGACGTCCAGAAGTGGCTTACAAAGAGGCTATTACTTCCACAGTTCAGCATCACGAAATCTACAAGAAACAGACCGGCGGTAAGGGCAAGTTCGCAGACATACTCTTCGAAATAGGCCCGGCCGACGAGGGCGTCACCGGACTTCAGTTCGTCAACGAAGTCAAAGGCGGCAACATCCCCAAGGAGTTCATCCCAGCTATCGAGAAAGGCTTCAAGGAAGCCATGTTCAACGGCGTACTCGCCGGCTATCCTCTCGACAGCATGAAGGTCAAAATCATCGACGGCTCTTTCCACCCCGTCGACTCCGACCAGCTCTCCTTCGAGGTCTGCGCCAAGATAGGTTTCAAGAACGCATGCCGTAAGGCAAACCCAGTGCTGCTTGAACCTATCATGAAACTGGAAGTCCTCACACCAGATGCCTATGTCGGCGACGTCACCGGCGACCTCAACCGCCGCCGCGGTATGCTCGAAAACATCACTGCTAAAGTGGGCGTCCAAGCTATCCACGCTAAAGTGCCTCTCGAACAGATGTTTGGCTATGTCACCGCCCTCCGCACCATCACCTCCGGACGCGCCAATTCCACCATGGAATTCTCGCACTACGCCGAAGTGTCCAAAGAACAACAGGAGGCTATACTCAAAAGCAAATACAATTATTCATAATTCTATAAAATAAATCACCGTGAGTCAAAGAATTAGAATCAAACTCAAATCTTACGATCACAATCTTGTCGACAAGTCGGCTGAAAAGATCGTAAAAACCGTCAAGATGACGGGCGCGATTGTCAACGGTCCTATTCCGCTGCCAACCAACAAAAAGATTTTCACCGTCAACCGCTCAACCTTCGTCAACAAGAAGTCGCGCGAACAGTTCGAACTCAGTTCCTACAGACGCCTGATGGACATCGAAATCAACGATCGTACCAAAACCATCGACGCTCTCATGAAACTCGAACTCCCCTCGGGCGTTGAGGTCGAAATCAAAGTCTGAAAATGATCAGCCTATGTCTCGCCGACACCACAGCCGACGGACACGCTGAAGTTTACTAACATTTTAATCCATTATCGTAATGTCAGGATTATTAGGAAAAAAAATCGGAATGACCAGTCTTTTTGATGCCGACGGTAAACAAATACCGTGCACTGTGATTGAAGCTGGTCCTTGTGTTGTAACACAAGTCAAAACTATCGAAAAAGACGGATACGAAGCTATCCAGCTCGCTTTCGGCGAAAAAAAAGAGTCTCACACCACCAAGCCTATGAAAGGTCATTTCGCCAAAGCAGGCACCACCCCGAAACGCTACCTCGCTGAGTTCTCGCGTTTCGAAGAAGGACACAAGAAAAAATATGGTGAAGTCTTGACCGTCAGCGTCTTCCAAGAAGGCGAATTCGTCGACGTCGTCGGCACCTCCAAAGGTAAAGGCTTCCAAGGCGTCGTCAAAAGACACGGCTTCGGCGGTGTTGGAGATCTTACTCACGGCCAGCATGACCGTCTCCGTGCCCCTGGTTCTATCGGCGCTTCCTCCTACCCCTCACGCATCTTCAAAGGCATGCGTATGGCTGGACAAACTGGCAACCACCGCGTTAAAATACAAAACCTACAGGTTGTCAAAATTATCCCCGAAAAGAATTTAATGATTGTCAAAGGTTCTGTACCGGGACCAAAAGGTTCAATTTTAAAACTTGAAAGATGGAGTTAAAAGTTTATAACATCAATGGTAGCGAAACCGGCAGAACTATCTCGCTCGACGATTCTGTTTTCGCTATGGAACAGCCTAACGAACACGCTGTTTATCTCGATTGCAAGCAGTTCCTCGCCGACCAGCGTCAAGGCACTCACAAAAGCAAAGAACGTTCCGAAATAGCACACAGCACACGCAAACTCAAACGCCAGAAAGGCACCGGCGGCGCCCGCTCGGGCGATATCAAGAGCCCAGTTTTCGTCGGTGGCGGCCGCATCTTCGGACCCAAACCTCGCGACTACCGCTTCAAACTCAACATCAAAGTGAAACGCCTCGCACGTCGCTCTGCTCTCTCCGCTAAGGTCGCCGACAACGCGCTCACCGTCGTTGAGAACTTCTCGTTCGATGCTCCCAAGACCAAAACTATGGTCGAAGTACTCAACAAACTCAACATCGCAGACAAAAAATCTCTTTTTGTTCTTGAAAATCAAAATAATTTTGTATCTTTGTCTGCTCGTAACCTCCAAAACGTGAAAATTGTAAGTGTATCTCAACTAAATACTTACGACATCGTCAACGCCTCTAATGTCGTTCTTTCCGAAGGCTCAATTTCGGAAATTACTCGCGTTTTAGCTACGAAATAATATCTTGTTCAAGCCTCTTTAAGAATTTTTAACACAATGAACATCATAGTAAAACCGCTTATCAGCGAAAAAATGACTCGCCTCTCAGAGGCCGCCGCTGAGCCGAAACTCAACCGCATTCAGCGCCATAAAGGCATTCAGCTGAAACCGGCTAACAACAGATACGGCTTCATCGTCGACAAGCGCGCCAACAAAATTGAAATCAAGAAAGCTGTTGAACAGTTCTATAATGTCAAGGTCATCGATGTCAATACTATGAACTACTCCGGCAAGGCCAAGTCTCGCTACACCAAGGCGGGCTTCCTCTCTGGACGTACCAACGCCTTCAAAAAGGCTATTGTCACCCTCGCACCCGACAACACTATCGACTTCTACAGCAACATCTAATTAATTATCATCAAATAATAGTCTTGTTCCACTGATAAGAGAACAATAAGAAAATGGCTTTAAAAAAGATTAAACCTACAACTCCGGGTCAGCGCCACAAAATCGTCGTCACCAACGACGATATCACCGCTTCAAAGCCCGAAAAGAGCCTTGTTTTCGGCCTCCGCAAATCTGGCGGCCGCAACAACCAGGGTAAGATGACCATGCGCTACATCGGCGGCGGTCACAAACAGTTATTCCGCATCGTCGACTTCAAACGCGACAAGGACGGCATCCCCGCAACTGTCAAGACCATCGAGTATGACCCCAACCGCAGCTCGCGTATCGCTCTCGTATTCTATGCCGACGGCGAAAAACGTTACATCCTCTGCCCCCAAGGCCTCAAGGTCGGTCAAACCATCATGTCCGGCACTGGTGTAGCCCCTGAAATCGGCAACACCCTCACCCTCGCCGAAATACCCTTCGGTACCCTTATCCACAACATCGAACTCCGCCCAGGTCAGGGCGCCAAGATGGTCCGCTCCGCCGGCGCCTACGCTCAACTCATGTCGCGCGACGGCAAGTACGCCATCATCAAGATGCCCTCCGGCGAAATGCGCATGATCCTTCAGTCCTGCCGCGCCACCGTCGGCGTCGTCTCCAACCCCGAGCACAACCTCGAAGTCGGTGGTAAAGCTGGTCGTAACCGTCACCTCGGCCGCCGCCCACGCAACCGCGGCGTCGTTATGAACCCCGTCGACCACCCAATGGGTGGTGGCGAAGGCCGTCAGACTGGTGGTCATCCTCGCTCGCGCAAGGGTATCCCAGCTAAGGGTTACAAGACTCGCGCTCCTAAGAAGCAGTCTTCGAAGTTCATCCTCGAAAGAAGAAAGAAGTAATAACGATTAAAGTATTTATAAGATGAGTCGTTCTTTAAAGAAAGGTCCGTACATTTTCTATAAGCTGGAAAAAAGAGTCATCGAGGCACAACAGTCCAACAAGAAAGTCACCATCAAGACTTGGTCTCGCGCCTCTATGATCTCCCCGGATTTCGTAGGTCAGACTATCGCCGTCCACAATGGCAACAAGTTCATCCCCGTCTATGTCACCGAAAACATGGTCGGACACAAACTTGGCGAGTTCGCCCCAACACGTATCTTCCGCGGTCATGCCGGATCTAAAGACAAAGGAAAAAAATAATCTGAGATATCACTCGATATCATTAATGTTTAATTAGAATTATGGGTCGTAGAAAACATAATAGTGCTGAAGCACGCAAAGAAGCCAATAAGACTTACTATGTGGCTAAGCTGATGAACAATCCAACCTCCCCTCGCAAGACTCGCCTTGTCGCTGACCTTATTCGTGGTGTCGACGTCGAAAAAGCTCTCGCTATCCTTCAGTTCAACCCGAGAGAGTCCGCCCCAAAAATGCGCAAACTCCTCCTCTCTGCCATCGCCAACTGGCAGGCCAAGAACGAAGGCCGTCGCATCGAGGACAGCCAGCTCTACGTCAAAAGCATCATGGTCGACGAAGGCCGCACCATGAAACGCATGCGCACCGCTCCTCAAGGCCGTGGATACAGAATCCGCAAACGCAGCAACCACATCACCATGGTTATCGGCAGCCACGCTGACGAGGCTCAGGCTTCCACTGTAAATCAAACAGAAGAATAATAGTTATAAATCAGAAGAATTTCAACAATGGGACAAAAAACTAACCCAATTGGAAACCGATTAGGCATCATCCGCGGATGGGACTCTAATTGGTATGGCGGTCGGAAATTCGAACAGAAAATCGTTGAGGACAATAAGATCCGCAAATACCTCAACGCGCGTCTCGCCAAAGCCAACATCTCGAAAATCTATATCGAGAGAACTCTTAAACTCCTTACCGTCACTATCAACACCGCTCGCCCGGGCCTCATCATCGGTAAGTCCGGCTCCGAAGTCGAAAAACTCAAAGTCGAGTTGAAGAAACTCACCGGTAAGGACGTTCAAATCAACATCTCCGAGGTCAAACGCCCAGAACTCGATGCCGTTCTCGTCGCTCAGAATATCGCTAAGCAGATTGAAGGACGCGTTCAGTACCGCCGCGCCATCAAGACCGCCATCACCTCCACCATCCGCAGCGGTGCTGAAGGTATCAAGGTCTCCATCTCCGGTCGTATCGGCGGCGCCGAAATGTCTCGCACCGAGCACTACAAAGAAGGACGTACTCCTCTCCACACTCTCCGCGCCGACATCGACTACGCTCTAGCCGAAGCCCACACCGCCTACGGCCGTATGGGTGTCAAGGTATGGATCTGCCGCGGCGTCGTCTACGGCAAACGCGAACTCGTTCCTTCAACTGTCGGTGGACAGTCCAACCGCGACAACAAACGCCCCGCAGGTATGGGTCGCCCAGCCTCTGGTCCACGCAAGAGAAACAACAGAAATAATAATTCCAAGTAATATTTCGGCCACCATCACGGCATCGGCCTCAAATATTAATAAAAAGAAGTAACAATGTTACAGCCTAAGAAAACAAGATATAGAAAGCAGCAAAAAGGTAAAATTAAGGGTAATGCCTTCCGCGGCCACGAACTGGCCTTCGGTACCTTTGGCATCAAGTCTCTTGAAACCTGTTTCATCACAGGCCGTCAAATAGAAGCTGCACGTCAAGCGGTAACCCGTCACATGAAACGTGAAGGTCAAATCTGGATCCGCATCTTCCCCGATAAACCCATCACCAAGAAACCTAACGAGGTCCGTATGGGTAAAGGTAAAGGTGCTCCCGAATACTTCGTGGCCCGCGTCATGCCTGGCACCATCCTCTTCGAATGCGAAGGCGTTCCTATGGATGTCGCTAAAGAAGCTCTCCGCCTTGCCGCTCAGAAACTCCCTATAACCACCAAATTCGTGGTTAAACGCGATTATATTGAAGAAGCTTAATAACGTAGATATGAAAAACCAGTTAGTTTTAAAAGAGCTTTCAACCGCTGAAGTTAAGGAACGTTTGGACAACGAAAGAGCCCTGTATCAGAAGATGCTGCTGACCCATGCTGTTTCACCCATCGAGAATCCTAACAAAATTAAAGAAAGTAGAAAAAACATTGCCCGCTGCCTCACCGAGCTCCGTCAGCGCGAACTCAACGAGAACAAATAACGGCAAGTAATCCCTATCTCATGATGGAAAGAAATTTAAGAAAAGAAAGAATCGGTTTGGTCGTGAGCAACAAGATGGAAAAGTCTGTCGTCGTTCTCGTCGAGCGTAAGGTTAAACACCCCAAATACGGCAAGTTCGTCAAGAAATCCACCAAATTCATGGCTCATGACGAAAAAAATGAATGCAACATCGGTGATACTGTCAGGATTATGGAAACCCGTCCTCTCAGCAAAAACAAATGTTGGCGTATTGTCGAAATTATTGAAAGAGCTAAGTAATCATGATACAACAAGAAACTAGAATGACTGTTGCCGATAACAGCGGCGCCAAAAGCGCTCTCTGTATCCGCGTCCTCGGTGGCACAAAGAAACGTTACGCCTCCGTTGGCGACACCATCGTCGTCGCCATTAAGGATGCCCTTCCCTCTGGCAACATTAAGAAAGGTGCTGTCTCAAAGGCAGTCGTCGTACGCACTAAGAAGGAAATCCGCCGTCAGGATGGCTCGTACATCCGCTTCGACGACAACGCTTGCGTCCTTCTTACAGCTGCTGACGAACTCCGTGGCACTCGTATCTTCGGACCTGTCGCTCGCGAACTCCGTGAAAAACAGTTCATGAAAATCGTATCGCTTGCACCTGAAGTTTTGTAATAAACCAATTTTGTGATATACAAAATTTTAAACCAATAAGAATCAAATGAAATTGCACGTAAAAAAAGGGGATATGGTCATGGTTATCGCCGGCGATGACAAAGGCAAAATCGCCAAGGTACTCAAGGTCATTCCCGAAAAGAATCGCGCCATCGTCGAAGGTGTGAACGTCAATAAAAAGCATACTAAGCCCAATGCCAGAAACTCTCAGGGCGGTATCGTTGACGTTGAGGCTCCTGTCCACATCTCCAATCTTATGGTTGTAGAAGGCAAAACCCCTACTAGAATCGGCCGCAAGATCGACGAAAAATCAGGTAAATTAGTTCGTTACTCTAAAAAATCTGGGGAGGTAATCAAGTAATGGCATATATCCCGTCTCTAAAAACCAAATACAACGAGGAGATTAAGCCGGCCCTCATGAACGAGTACCAGTACAAGACTGTCATGCAGTGCCCCCGTCTCCTTAAAATAACCCTCAATCAGGGTCTCGGAAAGGCCGCTATCGCCGACAAGAAGGTCATCGACAAAGGCGTCGAAGAAATGACTCTCATCGCCGGTCAGAAGGCTGTCCCCACCAAGTCGAAGAAGGACATCTCTAACTTCAAACTCCGTCGTGGCATGCCTATCGGCGTCCGCGTCACTCTCCGCGGAGAAAGAATGTACGAGTTCCTTGAACGTCTCATCACCGCCTCCATCCCCCGTATCCGCGACTTCCGCGGCATCAACGACAAGGGCTTCGACGGCAAGGGAAACTACACCTTCGGCATCTCTGAGCAAATCATCTTCCCTGAAATCGACATCGACAAAATCGACCGTATTCAGGGTATGGACATCACCTTCGTCACCTCTGCCAGGACCGACAAAGAGGCTATGTCCTTGCTCAAACAGTTTGGTCTTCCGTTCAAGAATCAACAAAAATAAGTACAATGGCTAAGGAATCTATCAAAGCAAGAGAACGCAAGAGAGAAAAAATGGTGGCACAGTACGCCGCCAAGCGCGCTGCTCTCAAGGAAATCGTCCGCACCGGCGAACCCGAGGATGTCGAGAAGGCTGTCATAGCTCTTCAGAAACTCCCCAAAAACGCCTGCCCCGTGCGTCTGCACAACCGCTGCAAGCTCACCGGACGCCCCAAAGGCTACATGCGCCAATTCGGCATCTCTCGTATCAACTTCCGCGAAATGGCCCTCAACGGTCTCATCCCGGGCGTAAAAAAGGCTAGTTGGTAATTTGGTTTAACATCAGCCGTGCAAGTTGGAAACTCCAATACTACGCGACTGCAAAAATGTAAAAAATAATGGTAACAGATCCTATTGCAGATTATTTGACTCGCATGAGAAACGCCATCATGGCCAAGCACAGAGTCGTCGAAATCCCTGCATCCAATTTGAAGAAAGAAATCACCAAAATACTTTTCGAGAAAGGCTACATCCTCAACTATAAGTTCGAGAACGAGAACACGCCAAGCCAGTCCATCAAGATTGCTCTCAAGTACCATCCCGTCACCAAGATGTCCGCAATCTCCGAACTGAAGCGCGTCTCAAGCCCCGGTCTGAGAAAATACGTCTCTGTCGATGAGATGCCCCGCGTCCTCAATGGCCTCGGTATCGCCATCGTCTCCACCTCCAAGGGTCTTATGACCGACAAAGAGGCTCGCAACCTCAACGTCGGCGGTGAAGTGTTATGTTATATTAGCTAATTAAAGAGAGGAGTTTTTTGTTATGTCAAGAATCGGTAAATTACCCATCAAATTACCTAAAGGTGTTGAGGTCTCTGTCTCCGACGATAATATCCTCACTGTAAAAGGCCCTCTGGGACAACTCACCCAGCAAGTCAACCCCGCCATCTCCATCAATGTCGAAGATGGTCAGCTCCATTTCGCCCGTCCTTCCGACTCCAAGGAACACAAGGCCTTGCACGGCCTCTACCGCGCCCTCGCCGCCAACATGGTGAAAGGCGTCTCCGAAGGTTTCAAAGTCGTCCAGGAAGTCATCGGCGTCGGCTACAAGGTTCAGGCCAACGGTCAGGTCATGGAAATGGACCTCGGTTATTCACACAAGATCTTCTTTGAACTCGCTCCAGAAATCAAGGTTGAAACTGTGACCGAAAAAGGTAAGAACCCCATCATCACTATGACCTCTATCGACAAGCAGATATTGGGTCAGGCAGCCGCTAAAATACGCTCCCTGCGCAAACCCGAACCTTACAAGGGCAAAGGTATCCGCTTCCAGGGTGAAGTTATCCGCAAGAAGGCCGGTAAGGCCGCTGCCAAGTAGTTGATTTTAGAACGTGTATCATCTATCCGCGTTTTCATCAATCAGCTTCAAAAACATAAGATATTATGGCTACAAAAAAAGATATAAGAAGAACTAAAATTAAGTACAGAATTCGTCACAAAGTATTTGGCACCCCTGAGATGCCGCGCCTGTCCGTATTCAGAAGCAACAAGGAAATCTACGCCCAGGTTATTGACGATGTCAAAGGTGTTACGCTGACCGCAGCTTCCTCGCTTGAGAAGTCTGTCGAAAAGGGCGGCACCAAAAGCGAAATGGCAGTCAAAGTAGGAAAGCTCATCGCTGAGCGCTCCATCGCTGCCGGTATTAATTCCGTGGTATTCGACCGCAATGGTTACCTTTACCATGGTCGTGTTAAATCTTTAGCAGACGCAGCCCGTGAAGGCGGCTTAAAATTCTAATTCATTATGGCAGAAGTTAACGTAAAAAGAGTCAAATCAAGCGAAATCGAATTTAAAGATCGTCTTGTCGCAATCAATCGCGTAACTAAGGTCACCAAGGGCGGTAGAACTTTCAGCTTCTCTGCTATCGTTGTCATCGGCAACGAAAATGGTGTCGTTGGTTACGGCCTCGGTAAAGCAAAAGAAGTTCAGGCTGCCATTCAGAAGGGCGTCGACGATGCTAAGAAAAACCTCATCAAGGTCCCTGTTCTCAAAGGTACCATCCCTCACGAACAGTCTGGCAAATACAGCGGCGCTCGCGTATTCCTCAAGCCCGCAGCCCCCGGTACCGGCGTCATCGCCGGCGGTGCCATGCGCGCCGTCCTCGAGAGTGTAGGTGTGAAGGACGTGCTTGCTAAGTGCAAGGGCTCCTCCAACCCGCACAGCGTCGTCAAGGCCACCATCAACGCTCTCCTTCAGATGAAGGATCCTTACATGGTTGCTCAGCTTAGAGGCATCTCTCTCGATAAAGTGTTTAATGGCTAATTTAGGAGATTTTTACTATGGCAGAAAAGAAAGTTAGAATCAAACAGGTGAGAAGCAAAATCGGACACCCGATTGACCAAAAGAGAACTCTTCAGGCTCTCGGCCTCAGAAAAATCAACCACTCTCGCGAAGTCGTCCTGACCCCACAGATCGAGGGTATGATCAACAAAGTGAAACATTTGGTCACTGTCGAAGAAATCTAATAGTTAACCTGTAACTCAGAAAGGATTATATAATGAACTTAAGCAATCTTAAACCCGCAGAAGGCTCTATCAAGCACTCCAAACGCATCGGCCGTGGCGCTGGCTCCGGCAAGGGCGGCACAGCTACCCGTGGTAACAAGGGTGCAAAAGCTCGTTCGGGCTACCATTCCAAGATAGGTTATGAGGGCGGTCAGATGCCTCTCTATCGTCGCGTACCAAAGTTCGGCTTCAAGAACTTCAACCGCGTCGAATATGTCGGTATCAACATCGACACTCTCAATAGCCTCGCTGAATCGAAGAACATCACTGACTTCAACCTCGATGTCTTCAAGGCAAACGGCCTCATCTCCTCAAAGGACAAAATCAAAATCCTCGGTCGCGGCGAGCTCTCCAAGACTGTCAATGTCTCTGCTCACGCTTTCTCGGCTTCAGCCAAGAAAACCATTGAGGATAAAGGCGGTGTCGCCACTGTTATTGAATAATACACATTAACTTATCTGTTAAACAATGAAGAGATTTATCCAGACACTCAAAAACATTTGGTCGATAGAAGACCTGCGTAAAAGGATTCTGTACACCCTTGGGTTGGTCCTCGTTTACCGCATCGGCTCCTATGTCGTCCTCCCGGGTGTCGACCCCTCACAGCTCGGCGCTCTCCAGAAACAGGGCTCCGAAGGTCTGTTGGGACTTTTGAATATGTTTTCCGGCGGCGCATTCTCCAACGCTTCGATTTTCGCTCTGGGTATCATGCCTTACATCACTGCTTCCATCGTTATTCAGCTCTTTGTGATGGTGGTACCCTATTTCCAGAAATTGCAACGCGACGGTGAAAGCGGTCGTCGTAAAATGAACCAAATCACTCGTGTTCTTACCGTTCTTATCACTGGTTTCCAGGCACCGGCTTACATCACCAACATGATGTACCAGCTACAGGGCTCCGCTACTGCTCTCCATCCTTTCGACGGTACCGGCCCCTCCACCTTCTTCTGGATTTCCAGCATCGTCATCCTCATCTGCGGCACTCTGTTCGTAATGTGGATGGGTGAACGCATCACCGACAAGGGTGTGGGCAATGGTATTTCTCTCCTCATTATGGTTGGTATCATAGCACGTCTGCCTTTCGCTTTGGCAGCTGAGTTCATGGCTCGACTCACCGAAAGTGGCGGCCTTGTCATGTTCCTCTTCGAGATTGTCGTGCTCCTCGCCGTCATTCTTCTTGTTATCCTCCTCGTTCAAGGCACTCGCCGTATCCCGGTACAGTACGCTAAACGCATCGTCGGTAACAAACAGTATGGTGGCGTGCGCCAGTATATCCCCATCAAAGTGAACGCCGCCGGCGTTATGCCTATCATCTTCGCTCAGGCCATCATGTTCATCCCCATCACATTCATGGGCTTCAACAACGAGTCGCCTTCGAAGTTCGCTATGGCTTTCGCCGACTATAACGGTTTTTGGTATAATCTCGTTTTTGCCATCCTTGTTATTCTGTTCACCTACTTCTATACTGCTATTGCTATCAATCCCAACCAGATGGCCGAGGATATGAAGAAAAACGGCGGTTTCATCCCTGGCGTCAAACCTGGCAAGAAAACAGCAGAATACCTCGAGGACATCCTTTCTAAGGTGACTCTCCCGGGCTCTTTCTTCTTGGCCATCGTTGCTATCCTCCCAGCTATAATTCGTCTGTTCGGTGTCAATACTCAGTTCGCTCAGTTCTATGGTGGCACTTCCCTGCTCATCATGGTAGGCGTCATCCTCGACACCCTGCAGCAGATTGAAAGCCACCTTCTGATGCGACACTATGACGGACTCACAAAGACCGGTCGTATCAAAGGCCGCACTTCCATGGCTATTCAGGCTTAAAAATCTCTTATTCTAATCTGACAATGATCGTCCTTAAGACTAAAGAAGAAATAGAATTAATACGTAAGGCAGCCCTCCTCGTCGGCAAAACGCTCGGCGAGGTGGGTCGTCATATACGTCCGGGCGTCACTACAGCGTTCCTCGACAGCATTGGCGAGCAATTCATACGCGACAATGGAGGAATCCCCCTGTGCAAGGGCTATGAGGGCTTCCCTGCAGCTCTTTGCATATCGGTGAACGATGTCGTGGTCCACGGTATACCCGGTAATCTATTCCTTCAAGAAGGCGACAATGTCTCGCTCGACTGTGTCGTCGAACTTGACGGCTACGTTGGCGACTCCGCCTACACCTTTCAGGTCGGCGAGGTCAGCGACGACATGAAGCGTCTTCTCAAGGTCACTAAGGAATGTCTCTATCTTGGAATAGAAAAATGCAAGCCTGGTAACCGCATCGGCGATATCGGTCATGCAGTACAGTCTCATGCCGAGAAAAACGGCTACGGCGTTGTGCGCGAGCTGTGCGGCCATGGTGTTGGATTCAAGATGCACGAGTCTCCTAACATACCCAATTACGGTGTTAAAGGAACTGGCGCTCTCATCAAAAGCGGCATGGTCATTGCTGTTGAACCGATGATAACCATGGGTTCAAAGAATGTCAAATTCTCCAAAGAAGATGGCTGGACATGTCGCACTAAGGACGGCAAGCCAGCAGCCCACTTTGAACACACCATCGCTGTCGGCCCCGACGGACCGGAGATACTATCCAGTTTCGATTTTATTGAAAACAAATAAATTTCTATGTCTAAACAAGCTTCTATACAACTGGACGGCACTGTAATTGAGTCTCTTGGCAACGCCATGTTCCGCGTTGAGCTCGAGAACGGACATGTCATCATTGCCCACATCTCCGGAAAGATGCGCATGCACTATATCAAGATTCTGCCTGGCGACAAAGTCCAAATAGAGATGTCTCCCTACGACCTCACAAAGGGCAGAATAACCTATCGCCACAAATGATTTAGAAACATCAGTTAATTATCAATACAATGAAAGTAAGAGTTTCTGTAAAGAAAAGATCTCCCGAATGCAAAGTCGTTCGTCGCAAGGGGATCGTTTATGTAATCAACAAGAAGAACCCTAAATTCAAACAAAGACAGGGCTAATTAAAAACAAGTTTTAATCTATGGCAAGAATTGCAGGTATTGACTTACCCAAAAACAAAAGAGGTGTTATAGGTCTGACCTATATCTACGGCATTGGAAGAAGCCTTGCTTCTGAAATTCTGGCTAAAGCCGGCATCGACGAGAACAAGAAGGTTCAGGACTGGACCGACGATGAACAGAACGCTCTCCGTACCATCATCAACGATGAGTACAAGGTAGAGGGTGCCCTCCGTTCCGAAGTCCAGATGAACATCAAGCGTCTCATGGATATCGGATGCTATCGTGGCATTCGTCACCGTCTCGGCCTTCCTCTCCGTGGTCAGAGCACCAAGAACAACGCCCGCACTCGCAAGGGTAAGAAGAAAACTATCGCTAATAAGAAGAAAGCTCCTAAGGCTTAATGCCGAGCTGGCGGTTTACTCTACCGCTTAAAATGTAAAATCAAGCAAGAAAATTTATTATGGCAAAAACTTCTAAACCGACTAAGAAAAGAGTCGTTAAAGTTGAACCTCAAGGAAGAGCATGTATTTTTGCTTCTTTCAACAACGTTATTATTTCGTTGACCAATAATGCCGGACAAGTGATTTCTTGGTCGTCTGCTGGAAAAATGGGCTTCCGCGGATCGAAGAAAAACACTCCGTACGCCGCTCAGATGGCTGCGGAAGATTGCGGCAAAGTTGCTTATGATTTGGGCCTAAGAAAAGTTAAGGTCTTCGTCAAGGGACCTGGTTCAGGACGTGAATCGGCAATACGCGCAATCAATGGCTGTGGTATCGAGGTTACTGAAATCGTTGACATCACTCCGCTCCCACACAATGGTTGCCGTCCTCCTAAACGCCGCCGTGTGTAATGATTCATCGGTCGTAATGTGTTGTAATATCTCTTTTCAGAATCAACCGTTACTACTTTTCACCCTTTTAAATTAAATGTAAAATGGCAAGATATACAGGTCCTAAAACCAAAATCGCTAGAAAGTTCCACGACCCCATCTACGGTCCCGACAAGAACTACGAAAGAAGACCCTACGCTCCTGGTATGCATGGCCAGAACAAGCGTCGTGGCAAAACTTCTGAATACGGCATTCAGCTTCAAGAAAAGCAGAAAGCTAAATATACCTACGGCATTCTTGAACGTCAGTTCGTTAAGATTTATCAAGAGGCCTCCCGTCGTGGTGGCATCACCGGTGAGGTACTTCTCCAGCTCATCGAGTCTCGTCTCGACAACGTCGTCTACCGTCTCGGTATCGCACGTACACGCGCTCAGGCTCGTCAGCTCGTCTCCCACCGTCACATCGCAGTCAACGGCAACATCGTCAATATCCCTTCCTATTTCCTGAAAGAAGGTGATATCGTCTCTGTTCGCGAACGTTCCAAATCTCTCGAGATCATCACCGACTCTCTCGCTTCCCGCGCCAACACTTATCCTTGGCTTGAATGGGACGGCAACGTGATGGCTGGCAAGTTCATGAACTACCCTCAGCGTGCTGACATCCCCGAGAACATCAACGAACAGTTGATCGTCGAACTCTACTCCAAGTAGTAGTCCGTAAGGAGAAACTCTATTTTAAAGATAATTAGCAAGATTCGTGATTCTCTCCTAATGATTGTTTCACAGTCCTAAGATTGAATCCTCTAAGATTAAATAAACAGTAAATGTCAATATTAGCTTTTCAACAACCAGACAAGGTCGTCATGCTCGAAGCTGATGACTACAGAGGGTCTTTCGAATTCCGTCCTCTAGAGCCTGGCTATGGCACCACTATCGGCAACGCCTTGCGTCGTGTTTTGCTCTCCTCTCTCGAGGGGTTTGCAATCACTTCTGTGCGCATTGATGGTGTTGACCACGAGTTCTCCTCATTGCCCGGCGTAGTCGAGGATATGACCGATATTATCCTCAACCTCAAACAAATCCGCTTCCGCCGTCAGGTCGAAGACACCGACTCGGAGAAAATCAGTTTCGAGGTCAAGGAGAAGTCTGTGCTTAAAGCAGGTGATCTTAACGATTATCTGCAGGGTTTCCAGGTTCTCAATACAGATGTCGAAATCTGCCACATGGAACCTTCGACAAGCCTTAGAATCGAGCTCAATATCGAGAAGGGCCGTGGATATGTGCCGTCAGACGAGAACAAGAAACCTGGCGACCCCATCGGTGTAATCGCTATCGATTCTATCCATACCCCTATCAAGCAGGTACAGTATCAGGTGGACGACTATCGTGTCGAGCAGAAGACTGACTATGAGAAACTCACTTTCGACATTCAGACCGATGGCTCCATTCACCCGAAAGAAGCTCTGAAAGAGGCTGCCACTATCCTCATCCAGCATTTCATGCTCTTCAGCGATGACCGCATCTCTCTTGAGCTTGAAACCAAACCCGCTGTCGAGGAATTTGACGAGAACACTCTCCATATCCGTCAGCTTCTCAAAACCAAGCTGGTCGACATGGATCTCTCTGTGCGTGCCCTCAACTGCCTTAAGGCCGCTGAAGTCGAAACACTGGGTGACCTTGTTTCGTATAATAAAGCTGATTTGTTGAAATTCAGAAACTTCGGCAAGAAATCTCTCATCGAACTCGAGAACCTCGTCGCCTCCAAGAATCTGGATTTCGGCATGAACATTTCAAAGTATAAATTAGATAAAGAATAAACTTATGAGACACGGTTGCAAAGTAAATCATCTGTCAAGAACTCATTCGCACCGCGTTGCGATGATGTCCAATATGGCCACGTCTTTGATAATGCATAAGAGAGTGGAAACTACTCTGGCTAAGGCCAAGGCTTTAAGAGTCTATGTCGAGCCTCTCATCAATCGCTCGAAAGAAGACTCCATGCATAACCGCCGCATCGTTTTCAGCTATCTCCACAGCAAGGAAGCTGTCAACGAGCTTTTCCGCGAGGTGTCGCAAAAGGTCGCCTCCCGTCCCGGCGGCTATACTCGTATTCTCAAAACCGGTATCCGCAAGGGTGACAACTCCGAGATGTGTATCATCGAGCTTGTCGATTACAACGAGAACATGCTGAAAGAAGCCAAAACTAAGAAAGCCAAGAGCACTCGTCGTGGTCGCGGTACCAAGAAAGCTGAAGAAGCTCCCGCAGCTGAGGCTCCTGTGGCAGAAGCAACTGCCACCGAAGAACCCAAGGCCGAGTAGCATATTAGCAAAGCAACAAAAGAAGGGGTGCGGAACGATTGTTTCTGCATCCCTCTTTTTTTATTGTACGTACTTAATGTCCCACATAAAATACATTTTGTAGAATCTATAGTCCGGAGATATATCTAACCTATTTCTATAGACAAATTTGAGCCATTGGTCAGTATCTTTTGCCACTGGCAAGGGCTGCTGGGCTTTTGTTTGCTATGGCTCTCTATTTATGGTCATGATGCCGTTTCGATGCATAATATGAATTTTCCCTTGAATCTATACAAATATTTTTTATACACTTGATACAATATACCGCGAATGTGTGACGTTATACTATGTTTCATAATATAAATCAATAACTGTTTATGTCACAAATTATAGGAATCAGGGGCCGCCAGATCCTCGACTCGCGCGGCAATCCCACAGTAGAAGTTGAGGTGTTTACCGAACAAGGAGCCATGGGCCGTGCTGCTGTCCCCAGTGGCGCTTCAACGGGTGTCCATGAAGCATGTGAGTTGCGCGATGGCGACAAATCGCAATACCTCGGTAAAGGTGTCCTGCAGGCTGTCCAGAATGTTAATAACGTCCTCAACGAGGAGCTCCGTGGCATGTATGTCAACGAACAGCGTGCCATCGACCAGAAGATGATAGAACTGGACGGCACGGCCAACAAATCGCGTCTCGGTGCCAATGCCATTCTCGGCGTCAGCCTTGCTTGCGCCAAGGCCGCGGCTATGGAGAGCAATCAGGAATTGTACAACTACATCGGTGGCGTCAATGCTCATACTTTGCCAGTGCCGATGATGAATATTCTGAATGGTGGCTCGCATGCCGACAACAGTATCGACTTCCAGGAATTCATGATAATGCCTGTCGGCGCACCCACCTTTACTGAGGCTCTGCGCATGGGCGCCGAGGTGTTCCACAACCTCCGCTCTGTCCTCAAGTCCCGTGGCATGTCCACCAATGTGGGCGACGAAGGCGGTTTCGCCCCTAATCTGGGTAGCAACGAAGAGGCTCTCATGTGTATCATCGAGGCTATCGAGAAGGCCGGATACCGTCCGGGCGAAGATGTCTATATCGCTCTCGATGCCGCCGCCTCTGAATTCTATCTGCCCGAGGAGAACGTCTATCATCTCAAATGGAGCAGCGGCGAAAAACTGACCCCTGCTCAGATGAGCGACTTCTGGAAAAACTGGGTCCAGAAGTACCCGATTATCAGCATCGAAGATGGCATGGCCGAGGACGATTGGGACGGCTGGCGTCTCCACACCGATGCTATCGGCGACCGTTGTCAGCTGGTTGGTGACGACCTTTTCGTCACCAACGTCGAACGCCTGCAGATGGGTCTCGATCGCAAGGTGGCCAACTCTATACTCGTCAAACTGAATCAGATAGGCACTCTCAGTGAGACCATCGACGCAGTAACTCTTGCCATGCGCAACAACTATACGGCCATCATCAGCCATCGCAGCGGCGAGACTGAGGATACTACCATCGCCGACCTCGTCGTGGCCATGAATGCAGGCCTCATCAAGACAGGCTCTGCCAGCCGCACCGACCGCATCTGCAAATACAATCAGCTGATGCGCATCGAGGAAAACCTCGGCGACCAGGCCTACTATCTCGGTAAAGATTTCAAGTTTATCAAGTAGTATTGTGATTCGTTGTGAACTGTGACAAGGGGTGCATATCATTTTGCACCTCTTGTGTCACAGTTCTCATTTTATTCCCCCTGCCAGCGTGATGGCGGAAAACAAATAAAAGTTTTTTTTCAGTATGGACAGTTTAGAGTATCAGGAAGGTCGTACAGAAATTGATACCGTCGGCAAATTCGCTCTTGTCGAGGGACTTACCAACCAATTCGAGAAGGTCAATGCCTCAACGGTGAAGGGCGTGGGCGACGATTGTGCTGTGATAGGATGTGGCGACAAACTCATGCTGCTGACCACCAGCATCCTTTCGGAAGGTATAAGCTTCGACATGACATATACGCCGCTACGACATCTGGGCTATAAGGCCGTAACCACTGCCTTGAGCAACATCGCCGCTATGAACGGTACCCCTCGTCAGATTGAGGTCTCTCTGGCAGTCTCAAACCGCTATTCGCTCGAAGCCCTCGAAGAGCTCTATGCGGGCATCAACCTGTGTTGCAAACGCTACGACGTCGACCTTGTCGGTGGCGACATAAACTCCAGCCGCTCCGGCATGGTGCTCTCGGTGACGGCCGTCGGTGAGGTGGCTCCTGAAAAGATAACTTACCGCAAGGGTGCCTCGTTGCACGACCTGATATGCGTAAGTGGCGATTTGGGAAGCGCCTATTCTGGACTGCTGATTCTTGAACGCGAAAAGGTCACCTATCAGGCAAATCCTGATTTCCAGCCCGACCTTGCTTCATACGATTATGTTCTGGAGCGCTATCTCAAACCGGAACCCCGTTTTGATGTCGTCAAATTGCTCGCTGATGCCGGTGTGGTGCCGACATCAATGATAGACGTCAGCAACGGTCTGGCCTCAGAGATGCTCATTCTGTGCAATGATTCTCATTGTGGATGTGAGATTTACGAGGAACACATCCCTATCGACTACCAGACAACTCGTGTCTGTAGCGAAATGAACAAGAAATTGTTACCTGTTTCCAATGCCTTGAACGGCGGTGGCGACTATGAGTTGCTTTTCACTATCAGCCAGGCTGATTATGAGAAGGTTAAAGGTGTCGATGGTGTCCATATCATCGGCCACATCACCGAGGAAGGCTCTCCGGCTGTCATGGTGACTCCTCAGAACAGTACCATCAATCTTGTGGCTCAGGGCTTTAGAAAACAATAATCTATATGTCAGGAGATACTTTCAAACATAAACGCTGGAGACTACAACTCGTCGAACTGCTCAAGACTATGGGCATCAGCGACGACGCTGTGCTGCATGCCATCGGCGAAGTGCCACGCCATCTGTTCTTCGAGACCCTCTTCGATCAAGTGGCTTACGAGGACAAAGCATTGCCGATAATATGCGGACAAACAATCTCCAAACCCTCCACCGTGGCCTATCAGTCGCAGCTATTGAGTGTGAAGCCAGGCATGAAAGTCATGGAGGTGGGTACAGGCAGCGGATACCAGACGGCCGTCCTTTGCGAGTTGAAGACCAAGGTCTTCACAATCGAACGTCAGAAGGAACTGTTCGACCTCACCAGACCTCGGCTTGCAAAAATGGGCTATGATGCGCAGTGCTTTCTCGGCGACGGTTTTGTCGGTTTGCCCGAGTATGCCATGTTCGACCGTATCATCATCACTTGTGGTGCCCCCTTCGTACCGCCCGGGTTGCTGTCGCAACTTAAGGTTGGTGGCGTCATGGTGATTCCGGTCGGCGAGAAAAATCAGGAGATGCTGCGCATCATCAAGAATGGTGAAGGCCCAAACGACTTTGAACAGCAGAAGTTCGGCGACTGCTCCTTTGTCCCTATGCTCCAGAAACTGGACTACGGCAGTTCTAAAACACTCTGAATACCAATTGCTGCTTCGAAAGACGCTTGTCGGTGAACAGCAGTCCAACGTCAAACAGGTCGACCGACAGTGTCACCTCCGGCTCTTTGAAAAGTTTTTCCCACGCCTCCTCGGCCTCGCGGTTGCGGTGTGGACGGCAAACAAGCACTATGTGGCTGCCGTCAGCCCTCACAAGCACGTTGTCTTCCGCCTCCTTGGCACGGTAGTGGTCCGCCAGTTTGTATTTCAGCAGCCCTGTGCGGTCGCCACGCCTCAGGCCCTCGCGCTTCATCGTCGCCCTATCCAGTCTTGCGGCAAGCACATTCTCATACAGGTCGTACAAAAACGGCGACTGTATATCATACTGGGTTTTAGCAGTTATGAGGTATTGCAGGCGGTTCATTCGAGGCTCATTTCAATATGCAAAAATATGCAAAAATATACAATATAATGAACATACATCGAAACATATTACTTCTTGTGCCGTTGCTGGCACTGCTTGTCTCTTGCGGCTCTTCCGACGGCTACACGCCCAAGCCCAAGGGCTATATGCGCGTCAATCTGCCGGAACACAAATATTGGCTTGTCGACACTCTACGCCATCCCGACACCCCCTATAGGATTGGTGACAGCATCTTAGTCCTTTCGCACGACAAGCCCTACCATCTGTACCCCTTCATTTTCGAGGCCAGCCAATATGCCGAAGTCGCCGAGAAGGATGCCCCGGCCGGTGTGACGTGGATTGATGTTAAGTACCCGCAGTGGAATGGCTTTATTTTTCTGACTTATAAGCGCTTGATTAAGCCTGGCGACCTCAATGCCGAGGTGGACACCTCCTATCAGTTGCTTTCAAAGCATTTTGGTTTTTCATCCGGTATCGACGAACGGCAGTTCGTCAACGAGGACGCTCACGTCTATGCCACCACCTACCGTCTGACGGGCCAGAACGTGGCCTCGACCTTCCAGTTCTGGGCTACCGACAGCGTGCGCCATTTCCTGCGCGGCTCCCTCTATATCGACTGTGTGCCCAACAACGACTCGTTGGCTCCTGTTCTCGAGTACCTGCAAGGCGATGTCGAACATATTGTTGAATCATTACGTTGGCGATAGTTGTCATGAAAAGATTTTGCCGCTATTTGTTTTTGCTGCTCTGCCTGTGTCGTTTCGGCGGTGCATTGTACGCTCAGGACGAAGCGCGTCCGCAGTTTCAGGGACGTTGGTGGTTGGCCGTGCTGAAAGATGTCTCCCTGCCGCTCAACCTGTATATCCACGACGACACCCTCTTGCTTTACAGCCCTATGCAATCCTCCGTGCCGATGCATCCTTCGCGATGGTCTTTCGCCGGCGACACTCTGAAGGCTTTCTTCAAACAGCAAGGCATTCGCCTCACCCTTTTATATGATGCGAGTGCTGATAACTTCTCAGGCACCTTCTCTCAGCAGCTACTGCGTTCGCAAATAGTTTTCGGCCCTGCCGATGGTCTCTTTGTCATCAACAGACCTCAGACGCCCAAGCCACCGTTCCCTTATCACGAGGAGGAGTTCGTCGTCAGTCGTCGTCGGGCGGGTGTCTCTCTTGTCGGGACGCTCTCGTTGCCCGAGGGTGACGGCCCGTTTCCGGCAGTCGTGCTTGTCAGTGGCAGCGGACAGCAGAACCGCGACGAGGAGATTTTTGGCCACAAACCCTTTGCGGTCATTGCCGACTACCTTGTGCGTAGGGGCATCGCAGTGGCTCGCTACGACGACCGTGGCGTAGGTGGCTCCACGGGCGACCTTTCAGCCGCCACTACTCTCGATTTTGCCGACGATGCCGAGGCGGTGTTCAGCTATCTGCGCACTCACAAGCATATCAATCCCCGACAGGTCGGCATTATCGGTCACAGTGAGGGCGCAGCCATAGCCGCTCTCATCGCCTCGCGAAACCGCAAGGTGGCTTTTGCCGTCATGCTCGCCGGACAGGGCGGAACGGGCGCGGATGCTCTTTTGCAACAGAATGAGAGGTTTTTCAGGCTGCAGGGCGTCCCCGACAGCCTCGTCAGCAGACGTTTGGCAGCTTATCACGAGCTGTTCGACGCTATTGATACCGTCGCCGATGACGACATGGCGTCTTTCGTCACCACCATCTTCGCACGCTACAGCGCGGGTCTTACTAAGGACGAGTGCGCCAGCATTGCCCTTGGCAAATATGACGCCTTCCTTGCGGCTAAGCAGTTGTCGATGCCGTGGATGCGCACTTTCCTCTCGCTCGACATGGCTCCCGCCCTCGCCAAGCTGAAGTGCCCTTTGCTGGCATTGAATGGCTCCAACGACTGCCAGGTGCTGCCGTCCAACCTCTCGGTCATCAGCGCTGCCACGCAGGGGCATGCTGATACTGTCCTTCTCGACGGGTTGAACCATCTCTTCCAAAACAGCACCACGGGCGCTACCGATGAATACATGCTCATTGATGAAACATTCGACATGAAGGCTCTGAGCATCATTCACGATTGGTTGCGCGCGGTTTTAAAGAAGGAATAAAAGTTGATATCAATTGAGCTGTTACCAACAAAAAATGTTATTTTTGCAACATCAAAAAATATAAGATATTATGAAAAAAATACTATTCATCCTCTTGTGCCTCAGTGCAATATCATTTACATCATGTTCCAAGGACGATGACGACAATAGTGCTCAGCAGGAGCAGGTCAATCCGGCAACGGAATTCGTCGGCAAATACATCGTCTCTACCGAGGCTCACCTTCAGATACCTATTGTCGGCAATATCGACCTTCCGTGGCAGGATATGGATGCAACTATTGCTTTGAAAGGCAACAATGGCGATGTAACCGTCTCCATGGCTGGCCAGACCACCACGGGATATGTCAACGATAGTGGGTTGCATATCGACCCCATCATCGTCAATCAGCAGATAATGAGCATGCAACTGGACGTCACTGTCACCTTCCCCGTGATACACAAACCAGTGAACGGCACTACCTCGTGGACTGCCACCCTCTCGGCTTCGAGCAGCTATGGCTCGGTTACCGGCACTGCCGACATGACTGCTGTGAAACAATAAATTTTCCTCTGCAATGTATATTGTTACTGGCGCTACAGGTTTCATAGGCTCCAACTTGATTGCCGAGATGGAACGTCGTGGATTCGAGGATATAGTGGCTGTAGACTCTTTCGGGAACGAGGCCAAGTGGCGCAACGTCGCCAAGCGGGGGCCGCTTATGTTTGTCGCCCCCGACGAACTACACGGTTTTTGTACGGCTCACTGTGGAGAGATTAAGGCTATTTTCCATCTGGGTGCCATCTCGTCAACAACGGAGACGGATGTAGACCTCATTGTGAACAACAATTTCAGATTGACCGTCTGGCTGTTCGATTTCTGCCGTACTCAGGGCATCACTCTAATCTATGCCTCCTCGGCGGCCACCTACGGCAATGGCGAAAAGGGGTTCGTCGACCGCTCCGATGCCGGCTATGTCAATGCCTTGCGCCCGCTCAATCCTTACGGATGGAGCAAGAACGCGGTCGACAAATACCTTGTCTCGCAGGGTGCCTACAATGCCGAAAACATCGGTCAGGTCGTCGGTCTGAAGTTTTTCAATGTCTACGGCCCTAACGAGTACCATAAGGGTATGCAGATGAGTGTGGTACGCCATTTCTTCAAGCAATATTGCGAGAGTGGCAAAGTGCGCCTTTTCAAGTCGTACAGGGACGACTGTCCGCATGGCGAGCAACGCAGGGACTTCGTATGGGTCGGCGACTGTGTCGCCGTCATGCTTTGGATGTTCGAGCATCCACATGTCCGTGGACTCTTCAACGTCGGAACGGGCAACGCCACCTCCTACAATACTGTTGCCCGCAGCATCGCTGAGGCCATGGGTATTGAGCCTGTGATAGAATACATTGACATGCCCGATTCAGTACGTAACCAGTATCAGTATTTCACTGAGGCTGACTTGTCTAAGCTCCGTCTGGCAGGCTATGACGCTACTTTCACCACTGTGCCAGAAGGTGTTCGTTGCTATGTTCAGGACTTCCTCATGCAGGAGGATTGCTACCTGTAGAAGGCACTCACGATGATTGCCGCTGCTGTAGCGGCGTTGAGCGACTCGCATGTTCCGCCGATGTTGGGTATCGTTATGGCGTTGTCTATCGCCTTCGCCACCTCGGCGCTTATGCCGTTGCCCTCGTTGCCTATCACTATCACCGCCGGCCTTTGTGGCTCAATCTTGAAGAGGTCTTCCCCGTCGAGCATTGCACCGTATATGTTGTAGCCTTCGCTGTGCAGCTCTTCTATTCTTGTAGGCAGGTCTGTATATTCTACTTTCGTCCGGAAAATAGCTCCCATGGTCGATTGTATGACCTTGGGGTTGTAGCACGATACCGTCTGACGGCTGCACACTATGTGGCGTATTCCGAACCAGTCTGCCGTGCGCATAATGGTACCCATATTGCCTGGATCCTGCAATCCGTCGAGGGCAATCACTACGGGCTGTCTACCGATTTCTATCGTCTGCCTCTCCACCAGCATCCACACTTGGTTAGGTGTGCGCTGGTTGCTCAGCCGTTCCAACTCGGCATCTGTCACCTCATATATGTCGGCCTGTATCTTTCCGCATCTTGACAGGTAGTCCGAGGTGCCGCATATTGTGCGGATGCGGAAACCCGAACGCACAGCTTCGTCGCAAAGGCGAGGCCCTTCAACGACAAAGAGCCCATCTTCGTCGCATCGTTTCTGGTGACGGTAGTCAGCCAATACTTTCAATTTGCTTTTAGATAGTATGTTCATACCCCATTAACGCCACCATGAAAAAAAAATTGTATATGCGTGTCCTCTTGGCGCTATTGTGGCAAAGGGTAGCAAGAAAGGGTACGTGGTCTGTAAAGGCGAATTAACTTTTCCACAATCCACGCAAGTGAGGTGGCTATTTCCCCCTATTCCTTTGTCGGAAAAAATCCCTTCTCTCTCAAGTAGTTGTGTTTCTTGTTGGAATTCTCCCCTTCGGAAATGTTGCGTGACAGTTGCCTATTGAGCTTATTCTCCTCGTGCGTCGTCCAGCAGGGCCTGCATGTCGCGTATCTCGTCGCGGTATTTGGCGGCGGCGATGAAGTCCATCTCTTTTGCCGCCAGCTGCATTTTGCGTTGCGTCTCGCGTATGTCCTTGCGCAGTTGTGCCTTCGTGCGGCCATCATTCTTCGGCGCTGATTTCGTGGTGCGCACAGGCTCGTCCCAGTCCTCCTCGTCTTCGCTGGCATGCGTCGCCATGCCGTCCTTCTGCTCAAAAGGTTTCGGCCGGCCCGTGTGCGCCGGCGTGTTCATCGCGTAGGGCGATGCGGCCAGTTGCGACTCTTTCTCGTGCAGGTTGTCCGACAGTCCTGCCGGGCTATCCGCTCCAGCCTCTGCCGCCATCTCTATCACCGACGTCTGTTCAAGGATTGACTCCTTGCTCTTGTTTATCTGGCGCGGTACTATTCCGTGTTCCATGTTGTAGCGTATCTGCTTCTCTCGATGGCGGTTGGTCTCGTCAATGGCTCGTTGCATGGAACCGGTGATTTTGTCGGCATAGAGTATCGCGCGGCTGTGTATGTTGCGGGCCGCGCGCCCTATGGTCTGAATCAGGGCCCGGTCGCTGCGCAGAAAACCCTCTTTGTCAGCGTCAAGTATGGCCACGAGCGACACCTCGGGCAGGTCAAGGCCTTCGCGCAGCAGGTTGACGCCCACAATCACATCGTAAACGCCCATGCGCAGGTCGCGCATTATCTCCACACGCTCCAGCGTGTCTATGTCGCTGTGTATGTATGCCGTGCGTATGTCCAGATTCAGCAGGTAGTTGCTCAGCTCCTCGGCCATGCGCTTGGTGAGGGTCGTGACGAGCACTCGTTCGCCGCGGTCCACCGTGTCCTCTATCTGCTCCAGCAGGTCGTCAACCTGGTTCACAGCGGGGCGCACCTCCACCACCGGGTCCAGCAAACCCGTCGGACGTATCACCTGCTCCACCACAACGCCCTCTGCCTCGTTCAGCTCGTAGTCGGCAGGAGTGGCGCTGATGTATATGGTCTGCCCCGTCAGCGCATAGAATTCCTCATACCGCAAAGGGCGGTTGTCCAGCGCCGAGGGAAGGCGGAAGCCATATTCTACGAGAGCAGTCTTGCGGCTGCGGTCCCCGCCGTACATCGCCCCTATCTGTGGAACTGTCACATGGCTCTCGTCGATGACCAGCAGGAAGTCGTCAGGAAAGTAGTCTATCAAGCAGAAGGGGCGGCTGCCGGGTGCGCGGCCGTCAAAGTAGCGGCTGTAGTTCTCTATTCCGCTGCAATAACCCAGCTCTTGAATCATCTCGATGTCATAGTTCACCCTCTCTTCCAGCCGTTTGGCCTCGAGGTGCTTGCCGATGGAGTTGAGGTAGTCGCGCCGCTCGAACATGTCCAGCTGTATCTGATGTATGGCGTCTGCCATCGTCTCCTTGTTGGTCAGGAAGTTGCTGGCAGGGTATATCGTCACCTCTTCGCAGCTCTCTATTCTCTGCCCGCTTATCGGGTCAAAGGTCTCCAGCAACTCTATCTCGTCGTCCCAGAAACTGATGCGGTAGCAGAAGTCGGCGAACGACGGATAAACATCAACCGTGTCGCCCTTCACGCGGAAACGGCCGTTGACGAACTCTATCTCGTTGCGGCTGTATTGTGCGTCGAGCAGCCGCAGCAACAGGCTGTCACGTGTCATGCGCTCGCCTTTCTTTATGTGTATTGTGCCCTTGGCAAACTCGTCCGGATTGCCTATGCCATAGATGCAACTCACCGAGCATACCACTATCACATCCCTTCGCCCGCTCAGCAGCGCCGACGAGGCCCGCAGACGCAGCTTGTCCAGCTCGTCGTTGATGGCAAGGTCTTTCTCTATATAGGTGTTCGTCGCCGGTATGTAGGCCTCCGGCTGGTAGTAGTCGTAGTAACTGACAAAATACTCCACAGCGTTGTTCGGGAAAAATTGCTTGAACTCGCCGTACAGCTGTGCCGCCAACGTTTTGTTGTGGCTCATCACCAGTGTCGGACGGTTCAGCTGTGCTATGACGTTCGCAACCGTGAACGTCTTGCCACTGCCCGTCACACCCAGCAACACCTGTGCACGTTGCCCACGGCGTATTCCCTCCACCAACTCCTTTATGGCCTCGGGCTGATCGCCCATCGGTGCGAATTGCGACTCTAACTGAAAATTCATGTCCTCTCCTTTCGACCTACTTGATATTTATTATTTTATGCGTCTGCAACGACAGCCGCCACATGGGGTTCCGTTTTATATATTCCACCGTCGCGGTCACCGTAGCGCTGTTGCGTCGCGCGTCGCCGCAGTCCAGTGGTTGCAGGTAACGCAGCACATGCTCGCCATATTGAGGGTACATCTCGGGCTTGTGCACCCCGTCGAACAGCACCTTTATCTCGTCGGCGTGACCTATCACCGGACTCGCTGCGTCACCCAGAAAAGCATTCTTCGGCGACAGCGTCACCCAGTCGACATTATCGGGTAGCGCCACAGTCCCGTTGGTCTCAACGTGAACGCGCTTGTTCAGCCAATGCACCCTTTCCACCAGCGACGACGTTAGCTGCAATGCCGGCTCGCCACCGGTGAACACAACAATGGGTGCGGCTGTTTTGGCTATTTCGCTCATAATCTCCTCCTCGCTCATCTCCTTCCACGCCTCATGCTCCGTGTCGCAAAAAGGGCATCGCAGGTTGCATCCGCTGAAGCGCACAAACAGCGCGGCGGCTCCCGTGTAGTGCCCCTCGCCTTGCAGCGAGTAGAAAATCTCATTCACCCTCATTGCACGTCAACTTCGTATGTGGCCACGTTGCCCGACGTCTCCTGCACGTCAACACGGTAGCAATGAGGCACTTGCTCGCAACACCAGCGTGCTATGTTCTCCGCCGTGGGGTTGCACCCTATCACGTCGTTCACCACCTGGTGGTCCAGTCTGTCTGCCACCAGTCTTTTTATCATGGCAAAATCCACAACCATACCGTTGCGGTCCAGCTCATGCGCACGGCAATAGATGGTTATCAACCAGTTATGACCATGCATCTGTGTGCATTTGCTCTCATAGTCCAGCTCCAGCCTGTGTGCGCCGGACACCTCAAAAGTTTTTCTTACGTAGTACATTTTCAGCCCTCCTCATATATTGTTGGGTCTGCGACGCCAGCCTCTGCAAAAGCCTCGCGGCGTTCCGTGCACGTCCCGCAGTGCCCGCAGTGCCACTCGCCACCCTTGTAGCACGAATACGTATGGGCGAAGTCCACACCCATCGCCGCCCCGCGCCGCACTATGTCCGTCTTCGTCAGCTTCGTGTACGGCGCCACAAGCCTCACCCCCTCATACGTCCCGGCACGCATCGCGCCGTCCATCGCCTCCACAAACTCTGGCCTGCAGTCCGGGTACACCGTGTGGTCGCCACTGTGGTTGGCCATCAGCACACGCTTCAGCCCACGGCTCTCCGCCATGCCACACGCTATCGACAGCATGATGCCGTTCCTGAACGGCACCACTGTCGACCGCATGTTCATGTCGTTATAGCGCCCCTCCGGCACAGCCTCGCCACCAGCCGTCAGCGCCGACGGCATGTACCTCCCGAAGAAGTCCAGGTCTATGAACACATGCTCAATTCCCAGCTGATTGCAGTTATATTCCGCGCATTCGCGTTCATGCGTCGCATGGTTGTTGCCGTAGTCGAACGTCACGGCCAGCGCTATCCTTTGCCGCTCCTCGTGAAGCAGCACCGTGGAGTCCAGTCCACCCGAATAAATTATCAACGAGTCCTTTTCCATTTTTTCCTTGTTTTGTTAAAGGGGGTTCCCCCATCATCTTTTTTGGAGGCCGCCTCCAGGCGGTACAAGCACCCCTGTGATTGTGTATTTTTAAAAACGCACGGTCACAATAATTATTGTATTCGAACTTAAAAAACCTGTTTTATATATTCAACCTCGGTCATTCTTAAAAAACCTGTTTTATAGATTCAACCCCGGTCATTGCCTTTCCTCCGCTAGAAGAACAACGGCAAAATAATTTCCCGTTGCGCCGCCTTTGCAATCTGCTACACCTTATTTTCAGGATTTATAATCCGAAAAGATGCCCGATTCAATTTCACCTGTTCAAGCCAATCCTTTCCATCTGCCTTATACCGTCCATGGCCGACGACACAATCCCGCCGGCATAGCCCGCTCCCTCGCCACAGGGGTACAGTCCCCGCAGTTGCGGATGCTCGCCGTCATCACCACGCGGTATGCGTACGGGCGACGACGTGCGGCTCTCCACCGCCAGCAGGCTCGCCTCCGATGTGTAGAATCCACGCATCTTGCGACCGAAATCCCTGAACGCCACGCGCAGGCTTTCGCACACAAAGCCCGGCAGCATCGCCTCCAGTTCTCCATGCACATACTCGCCCATGTAGTTGCTGCGGTTCAGACGACCCGTGCTCCGCCCTTCGCAGAAGTCTGTCAGCCGTTGCCCGGGAGCGCGCAGGCCACCTCCGGCCGCTTCGAACACCCGGCTCTCCACATCCTGTTGAAAGCGCAGCAACGCCAGCTCACCGTATCGGGCATACTCCGCCACATCGCCAGCCGACACTGTCACGGCTATCCCGCTGTTGGCGTAGGCCGAGCTACGGCTTGCGTTGCTCATCCCGTTCACCACCTGCTCGCCATCACATGTCGACGCAGGCACTATCACACCACCCGGACACATGCAGAACGAGAACACCCCGTGACCGCCCACCTGCGTCGTCAGGCTGTATGCCGCCGGTGGTAGGAGAGGGGAGTAGCCCTTCCCGTGGTACTGTATCTCGTTTATAAGGCTCTGCGGATGCTCCACGCGTACGCCCATGGCAAAAGGTTTAGCCTCCAGAAGCCATCCGCGGCGGTGGAACAGCTCATAGACGTCGCGCGCCGAATGACCCGTCGCCAGCAGCACAGCATCGCCATCCACCGTTGTCCCGTCTGCGCAGCGTATGCCGCTCACCACGCCGTCTTTCGTCAGCAAGTCGCTCATCCTCATGCCGAAATGCATCTCTCCGCCATGTCCCTCTATCGTCTTGCGCATCGCGGCGATGATAGGGCTCAGACGATCCGTCCCTATGTGCGCATGTGCATCAATCATTATCTTTGGATCCGCGCCGTGCTCCACAAATTTGCTCAGCACGTCGCCTATGTTGCCGCGTTTCGTGCTCCGCGTGTAAAGCTTGCCGTCGCTGTACGTGCCCGCACCGCCCTCGCCGAAGCACCAGTTGCTCTCCCCGTTCACGCTGCCGCTGCGCACCATCTGCGCTATGTCCCTCTTCCGCTCCTCCACGGCCTTCCCTCGCTCTACGACGATGGGTTTCAGCCCCAGCTCAAGCGCGCGCAGCGCACCGAACAGCCCTGCAGGACCGGCACCGACTATCACCACACGCCTCTTCGCGTCGTGGCAGTCCTGATATGGTGAGCAGTATTCCTTTGCCTTGTAAGGCTCGCCGGCCACATAGACCTCCGCCACGCAATTGTAGTGCACTCCGCGTCGCGAGTCAAGGCTCCTTTTCACAACCTCCACATGCACCACCTCCCCAGCCGAAATCCGCAACCTGTGCGCCGCCGCCTCGCGCAGCAACGTCTCATTGTGGTACTCCTCAGGTGTCAGGTTCAATTCAACTGTTTTCAAATTGCAACTCCCTTTCTCTGTGTTTTTTTAGCCCTCGAAGGTGAACCCTATCATGAATGTGCGCGTGTTTATGAAGTCCACCGAACGCGTGTACAGGTCGTCGTCCTCCACCTTCAAGTCGCTGATGCCGAACGACATCTTCAGCTCTATCGCGAATTTCACATATCGCATGTAGAAGTCGAAACCCAGTCCGCACGTGTAGCGCACATCGCTCGTGTTCAGTCGCACTATCGACTGGTCGTTGTTGTTCTTGTTGTTGCGCATCGACGCAAAGTCGAATCCATAGCTCCCGCCGGCCGTCAGGTACGGACGGAAGTTCCTGTAGCGGAAAGCCCTGAATTTTATGTCGAATGGTATCTCCCCGTACACCGACTCCACGCTCCGCTTTGCGTCGGCGCCGTGGTGCTCCTCTATGTACGTCTGCGTCCAGTTGTAGTTGTACGTGCGGTTTATCAGCGTCAACCCAGGCAACAGACGGAAGTTGAAGTAGTTGCCCAGCCTGAAGTCGGCTATCACCGCCAGGTGGAAACCCGGCGTGTAGTACGATGTCGTGCCCTGCAGCGACTCCCGCACCTCGTCATCCTGCGTATACGAGTCCTCAAACTTCGACTGCGTATAACCCAGCTGGATGCCGTAGTGTATCTTCTTCTTGTCGAATCCCGCCAAGTAGTTCACCTGCGCATGCATCGTCGCCGCTGTCATCAGCAGGAAGGCCAGCAATACTATCTTATGTTCTTTTTTTGGCATATATGCCTATAACGCAAATATTCTTTTTTATTGTGCCTTATGGACGGAATGACAAAAAAACTTACCTCGGTCTCCGACAACGCCTCCGCGCTTCACGCCCTTCCGCATCGCGTTGCTTCGGCTTTCATCGCAGTAGCAGGACGGATCCCTTCCGGTGCTGCATGTTGTGCGGCTGGTCATAGGTGCGGAAGTTAGCCACCCATACGTATGTCCCCTGTGGCAGCGGTTTGCTGTCGTGGGTACCGTCCCAGTAGCCATCGGCGCCCTCCCATTGGCACACCAGCAGGCCGCGGCGGTCATAGATGAACACCTCAAGGTCTATGATGTTCTGACCCTGTATGCGGAACACGCTGATGTCATTACTGTTCGTCGGTGCCCCGCTCCTTTCGTCTGGCATGAAGGCTGATGCGGCATAGAAGGTTGTCGGGCGGAAGTGGATGGTCGTTTTGGCGGTGTCTTGACAGCCTATCGCACACAACGCCGTGAGCAAAACCTCAACCGAGTCATAGTCTGTCGGGTAGCTGTAAGTCCAGCTGCTTTGCTCGCTCGTCGTGCCGTCCGACAACTCCCACATCCGGCTCACAGCTCCTGTCGACAGGTCTTTTATGTTGATTTGGCTGTAGTTGTCGAATCCTACTATGGTCGGGCTGACATATAGCGCGGCGTTCAGTCCCGTGTATCGCGTCACCGCTATGGTCACTACGCTGTCCGCTCCATGCCTGTTCTTCAGGCTCCACGGAGATAGTCGTGGTGAAATAAAAAAGCTCCCTCACGGGAGCCTTTTTTGGCAGTCCGGCCCTTGCGGGCTCGAACCAATATTATCAGATCCAAATGAAACTTGTCTCTGTTTTCAAATGCAAAGGTACAACTTTTTTTTCGTTCTACCAAAATATTTTTTCTATTTGGTTGATAATCTGTTGTTGTATTGGTGCTTGCCTGATCGCAATATGGTTGTCAGTAAGTGGCTATTGTACCGTTGCCACCATCGGCATTTGGCGCAGGCAACCCCGCCGGGCGTTGCCATCCTGCGGAAACGTTCCTGTGAGGTGGGCTTGGCTCAGGTTGGCGGTGCCTCCGTTGATGTTGTTCCACACGCGGAAATAGTAGTCATATAGGTCGAGGTCAAGCCCTGTGAAGGTGGCTCGCTTCTGCACCGACTCGGTGTAGTGGTCAAGGTTGCAATGTCGCTTCAGGATATGCTTTTGCATAGTCCTTCGGCACGACGGCAGGCTTGCGTGATTAGTGTTTTAACTCAAGGTTGATGTCAAAGACAAGGTAAAAGTTGACCGTCAAGGCTAACGTCAAGGCTAAAGTTAAATTTCAAAATTCAAATGCTCCCGCATTCCGCCAACAGCTTCTCGCGGTCTATTGGCACCACGCCGACCTGTCCGCACACGATGCCACCAGCCGTATTGGCC
>Ga0247610_10001192_pt1 | contig 32950 bp, 26 predicted proteins | sample 174DNAGHGhighgp2_FD_193483 | JGI IMG/M metagenome (GOLD analysis project Ga0247610, IMG submission 193483) | Sheep rumen microbial communities from Palmerston North, Manawatu-Wanganui, New Zealand - 1742 DNA GHGhigh gp2 | ecosystem: Host-associated > Mammals > Digestive system > Stomach > Rumen...
GTTTATCCGCTTTGGGCGGGATGATGCGGGCGGTGATGTCACGCGTCACTTTCTTTTGACGCAGCAGGAATTTATAGAAGGAGCGCAACGCAGAAAGTTTGCGTTTGACGGAACGAGGCGACTGATGCTGCTGTTCGATCATGTCTAGCATCCATAGTTTGACATCTGACTCGCCAACTTGATTCGGATCGAACTCCTCTATCCCCCAGCCCATAAAACGACAAAAGTCCCGCAGATCATCGTGGTAGGCTTCCACGGTGCGCTGCGAGTACTTTCGCTCGATGGCAATATAATCGAGAAAATGTTGAATCAAATCTCCTTGCCTTTTTTCTCTTCGGTTTCGAACGGGAAGAGTCCGAAGAGTTCAGCATCGATGCGGTCGGTAACCCATCGAAAATCCTCGGGGTTGTCGCCGAACTTAATACGGTCGCCTTCGACGATGAGCAGTTTGCCCTTATAGTCCTTAATCCAGTTCTCGTACTTATCGTTCAAACCTTGGAGGTAATCGAGTTTGATTTGCTGCTCGTAACCGCGGGCACGTTTCTGAATCTGCGACACGAGCGTCGGTACGGATGCACGCACATAGATCAGCAGGTCAGGCATCTTAACGAGCGTCGTCATCAGATCGAACAAGTCCTCGTAGTTCTCAAAATCGCGGTCGGACATGAAACCCTGATCATGCAGGTTGGGCGCAAAGATACGCGCGTCCTCATAGATCGTACGATCCTGGATGATATACTTATCCGACTTGCCTATCTCCACCACGTCCTTGAAACGCTTATTGAGGAAATAGACCTGTAGGTTGAAGGACCACCGCGCCATATCGGCATAGAAATCCGCCAGATAGGGGTTATAGTCCACGCTCTCGAAACGCGGTTCCCAGCCGTAATGTTTGGCTAACATGTTTGTCAGGGTCGTCTTACCGCACCCGATGTTACCTGCTATAGCAATGTGCATATTAGTAATATTGAATGTTTAATGTTGAATGTTTAATGACCAGTTATTCTCGCTGAATAGTCCGAAGAGCTCGGCGTCCACGCGGTCGATAACTTTGCGGAAGTCCTCGGGGTTGTTCTCAAAATCCATGCCGTCGGACTCGATGACCAGCACACGACCTTCGTACTTATGGAAGATGAAGTCTTCGTATTTCTCGTTGAGGTCTTTGAGATAGTCGATCTGCATGGTCTGCTCGTAGTCCCGGCCGCGTTTCTGAATCTGGTTAATGAGTGCCGGCACGGACTTACGCAGATAGATCATCATATCGGGCATCTTCATCTGCGATTTCATGAGGTCGAACAGTTCCATGAAGGTTGTGAAGTCCCGTTCGGAAAGGTCACCGCGCTCGTAGTTATTACGCACGAACACATAGACGCCCTCGAAGATCGAGCGGTCTTGCACGATGGTATGACTCGCCCGCTGAACGGCCAGCATGTCTTTGAAACGCTCCTTGAGGAAGTAGGTCTCCAGACAGAACGCCCACCGCTGGATGTCACCGTAGTAGTCCTCCAGGTACGGGTTGAAGCTCACGCTCTCAAAGCGTGGCTCCCACCCATAGTACTTCGCCAACATCTTGGTCAGCGTCGTCTTTCCTGCTCCGATATTTCCGGCAATCGCTATATACATTATTGAACGCGCGCGCCTGTGATCGTATATACTTTATTATCGCGAACTATCAGCACTTGACCGTTACGGACCACTTTATAAGCCGATCCAGAGGTATCCTCCCAAATGATATCATCGATATCCTCGGAGTAGTCGTACGAAGCCGGGATAACCGGCGGTGTGATCTTACTTCCGGTGAATACCTTGATCTCACCCGGCTGGAGAGTATAGGTAGCGGCTGCATTCGTGCCTCCTGCCAGATAGTCATACCACGTGCCGGAAGGCAGCGATACATTTTGTGTCGTTGTGGCGGATATATTTCCGCAAACGAACACATCACTACCCCATTGGATGGTCCGCAGGTTCGTCTCTCCGACGGCTGAGTTCGTCGGATTACCTTCGAACACGTCCTTCTTCAAACGCGTGCGGAGTTGGAGTATCTGCGCTACTTTCTGGTATGCCTGCATACGCGCGCCACCTTTCATCCAACCTTCCGGACGTTTCTTCGGGTACATCTTTACTTCTTCGTTGATATATTCCGGTACGTTGACTGCGCCGTAAGCCTGATAGCCGTCTTTGCCCCAAACGCCATCCGCTGTCATGAATTTCGAGTTGTCGAAGCCCAGTTCAGCGAAATGATAGAACATCGTCGGTCCATCAAGCAGGCAAGTCAAAGCTAACACCATTGGTACGCGGTTCAGGCGCACGTCTTCGTCGGTAGCAACACTACCACTACCCCACTTACGTGCCTTAAAGAAGCAACGCTCTTCGTCATGGCTCTCGCAGTATGAAACGTACTTATCTCTATTAGCGTTTACCAACGAAGATTTGGAGGAGTATCCCATTGCTATCTGTTGGTATGCCTCGCCGGTGTTCTCCCAGCACATCATACCGGCATCGGTCAGTTCTTTCTGCTGCGCACGGTCCAGATCTCCGGTTGAAGTCTTACCCCAGTGCTCCAGAATCATATATGCGTCCGGAGACACAGCCTTAACACCGTTATTATAATAGTCTTTCAAATTGTTCACCGCATTGTAAGTCGGACCGCAGATACCATGGCTCAGATCGAGACGGAAACCATCCACTTTATACTCGCGCAACCAGTATTGTAGCGCGCGGGTGAACATCTCATGAGCGGGTTCGAAATCGTGGTTCCAATCTTCAAAGACGTTATCGCCGTGCGGCGGATTAACGTTAAACCACGGATTCTGCGCCAGCGGATAGAGCTTGTTCATCGGGTTAAGACCCGTAGCGTGGTTAAATACCATATCGATAATCACCGCAATACCACGTTTGTGGCACTCGTCGATGAAGGTCTTCAGTTGTTCCGATGACCCGCATGCTTTATGCGAAGCGAAATAATGCGTCGGCGCATATCCCCAACCGTCCGGGTACTCAAACTCGCACACCGGCATCAACTCGACTGCATTTACACCTAAGTTCTCGATATAATCGAGGCGACCGGTCAGCGCCGTCAGCGTACGCTCCGCAGTATGGTCATACGGCCACACCTCATAGATAACGAGGTTATCCTTATTCGGGCGCTGGAAACTGAGTGTCGCTTGAGACCATTGGAAAGCGGGCTTGCCCGGTTGGATAACCGTCACGTAACCGCCATCTGCACCTCGCAACGGATAACCGATAAGGGTAGGATCTGCTTTGCGGGCTAGTTGGTCATTTTGGCTAATCACTTTCTCCGAATACAAATCAGAGATCTGCACATGCTCGCCGTCTGCGCGCTCAATAGCATATTGGAAGCGATACTCCTGCCCAGCCGTCAAACCCGTCAACTTAAGCCAAAAATAATTACCATCTTTCTTCATCTGATAGGCGTTATCCAACCGCCAATTGGTCATGTCGCCGAGGACGAACACATGACTTGCCGCTGCCGTTTTGTTAGCCGCATAAGTACAAAGTGTCACTACCGTCGGGTCATTCGGGTCATAATAGATACCGTTGCTGATGCCGTTCGGGCGAGTCTCATTCACTACTGCCGCCGGGGTAAAGTCCGCCCATATATCAGTAGGAATATTCTCCTCATCTAAGAAAAGGATGATATTATTGCCATTAACGTCCTTACCTTCCTTCGAAGACGAACCATTACCGTCATGGAACACCATGGCGATAGCGGTGATTTCTTCGGTCGTCGGGCAACCAAAGAAAGTATAGATACTCGGAATGGTTAACTCCCAGTTGGAACCCACTTTGGTCCATTGGGGTTCTTTCTTGGTGCCCCAATCGTTCGCTCCGCTTTGGATATATTTCCAATCGCCGTTGTCTTTGGAATCCGCGGTGATCAAGCCCATGTGCGAGTAGCACTCAGTTGCATTAACCATAGCTTTTCCTTTACTCAGACTCGGGTCATATGTAAACTTGATCTGACCGTCATAGCCCTTCTCTATAATAGCGGGGTCGGTTGTTACCTGCGCGCTGGCACAGGCAGCCACAAGGACGAATAAACTAAGAAAAATCTTACGCATAATTGTGCGTATTTAAGGATTTATAATGCTTTACCGGTTGCATCATACATCTTATCGCCGCGGATGATAACGAGCTGACCATCAATGATCTGCTTGCGAGCCTTTTCGGTTACGATGGTATTCTCGATAGCTTGATTCTCGCTTCCCCAATCAATCGTATATGCATCATAGGTAGCTTGATCTACCTTCTCTACCTCGATAGAGCCCTTGAAGGTGCACTTACGCATAATAAGATAGATGGTTTCACCTGCCGGTAATTGCCATACGTTGCTATTTTCGAAACCATTTGCCCAATACAAAGTAACACTGGTAGCATTCTCTCCAGCCCAACCTTTGGTCTTGTATTGGTTGCCTTCCTCGTCTATCATTACCACGTAAGAGATATTTTGCTTTGCTGGGTGTGAAGCAAGGGTACCCGACCAACGGCCACGAGCATCGAACATAAATTCCGGCAGTTGTTCTTGAATATTCCAATCACCACCTATCGAGCCCATCAACGCAAAGTCATGATCCTCTCCTGATTCTTCGAGACCTTCGCCACCAGGGTTGTCGCCTCCACCGGGTTGATCGCCACCACCTTCACCGGGAGCAGCTACCCATTGTTCGGTAGCGTGTACATACATCTTCCCATTGTACTCAGTTGCAAAAGTCCATGTGGAAATTGCCTGCTTCTGGCTTTTCCAATTATCACCATCATACAACTGGAACTGCATCACGCCTACACCGTCGTACATATCCGTATAAGTATACGTGTAAACCGGATCATTGTTATAGGACATATTCGTCAGGGTCATGTTGTACTGATGCCATTCATCACCATCACCCTTAAAATTAACATTCAACTTAACGGTGTACGAACCGATTTCTGAGGCCGGAGCCGTGTAATAAACGGTGGTCTCTGTTGCTGCGAACATAACTACGCTGAACACAGCAGTCATCATCAAAGTAAAAATCTTTTTCATAATATTAAAATTTAAAAATTAGTAAATTTTTCTTCCTTGTGCATCGAACATATGCTCGCCACAACGAATATAAAGTTGTCCGTTCTCAATGAACTTCTCGCCTTTCTGTTCGGGTTGCACGTTCTCAATGCCCTGAGGGCCTGTGCCGGTATAGTACATTGCATAGTCCGTACCCTTGACTGCCTGCGTATACCCGGCGGGAGCCGCATCATTAGCCGCTGTACCGAGCATCAGTTTGACGCTACCGTACTTACCCTGCACCGTCGCGCGGTAGTATCCGCTACCGGACTCCTCCTGTACGGAACTCTCCGAATGAATACCTGCCATCCGGCGGGCATTGATCATCGCTTTGATCTCGCTCTTGTACTTCACCCAATGCGGATAGAACACACACGGCACACCAGGCATGGAGAGCAGATACGCGTTACAACGCATCATCAAACTCTTGTCATTGATACTCGATCCGTCACCTGCCCCATTTGGCTCGTTGCCATTACCGCGGTTAAAGGTATCGTGGTTGTCAATAAACGTCACCGCATACTTACTATAACCCTTACCGCGTAAACCCGGGTTCACCAACTTATCGTAACTCTTATAGAAGATACCATCGCGGTACACGCTGTATTTGGCAGCGAAGTCAAACGCCAAATTATTCTTGCCCGCCTCGTCAATACGCGTCTTCAGTTCATTCGCATCACCTTTCCAATACTCCATGACGGAGAAATAGGGTTTGGCATTCGTGACATAGTCATTGATATGGCTTACATGATAACCGCCCGCTACATCAAAGCGGAAGCCATCATAGTTCATCGTGTACCTAAGGAACTTCAGATAGGCGCGGCACATTTTCTGTACCGAATCATTCTTATGGTCAAAATCACGCGCACCGGCGAAATTGGCATCCGTACCATTCTGACCATCGTCATAATTGGGACCTAACTTACTTGCATATTTACCACCTTCTGCGGTGCTGGCTTCATCATTCTTGGTAATCCATTTGCTGTTCGGTTTAAAATAACCATATGTACCAAAGTCCTGATCAAAGAAATCGATCCAATTGCTCTTGTTTCCAGCATGGTTAATCACCACATCTGCCAACACACGCGTACCGCCGTCATGGAGCGAACTGATCAAAGAGCGCAAGTCGTCTTCTCGTCCCATACTATTACGTTGATAGTAGTATTTGGTGGGAAGATATCCCATACTGTTCGTCTTTGAGTTGCACGAAGGCGCTAACCATACCAGTTGGAAATTCTGCGAGATCTCGGATGCCTGAGATAATAGTACCGTCCACTTGGTTGTACCATAAGAATTGTCAACATCCGAATTCCAGTAGAAAGCCTGCAGCATCACATCCGTACACTGACTCGGTACGGCAGTCTCAAAATCACCCGGAGTCACAGGATCTCCGCCACCTCCCGGAGTATCACCGCCGGCGTTGTACTTCATCCACTCGCCTGGGCAGACATTCGTACCTTGTCCCCAATCGGAGATCGAGTACATATCCTTATCCGAAGGTATGGTCAAGTCAGCCGTCTTATTCCATATGTTGCCGTCATCCCACGTAGGAGAAGACATGGACGTGTTAAAACGGCAGATAATTACTCTATCGCTGGCATCGCTGATAGTGGTTTGCCATATATTGCCGCTCACGCGGGTCATCCAACTAGTCCATTGGCCTTGACCGGAACCCTGCCAATGCCATGCCGCGAACTTATTCGCGTTATCTGTCTCCCACAGGGCACTTCCGCCTGTATCCAAGTACAGAGTCTTAGCGCTCGCATTAGAGGCGGCGGCCAAGAACATCGTACATAACGCCGTTATGGACAATAACGAGGCTACCGTTGATGATAATTTTGTATACTTCATGGTTCTTAATCGAATTATCTACTATTTCTTCTAATCCTTCGTCAATCACGCCGTCGCAGTTAGAATCCACCACAGCCTTACCGCAGTTCGGATTCCACAGATAACAGGTGTTCTCCGTCAGATAGATATCTTGCGTCTGCGGTTTCTTATTGCCTTCCGTAAAGATGACGTAGATCTCTTTCAGTTCCGGCTTCATGGTGTGTACATACCACTTTCCTTCCGTCCGAGTCCATTTCATACCCGGCCATTTAGGACTCTTACCGTCCAATGAGTACGGTGTATCTTTGTACTTACCGTCCACTTTCACACGCGTGAACGCGTATAAATAGAGGTCTTCCCATGCTTCCGGTTTGATGAACTTAACCGTCAACGGCCCCGATTGCGGTGCTTTATAGGTATACGTAGCCGTGCGTGTGGCTGTCCTTGTTTCCGTTATTGCGTCATACGCAAACGCTTTCACCGTCGTGGTCTGGGTCACCTTGAAGCTCGTCTGACCAACTACCTGCTGCGATGCTGTCGTCGGTTCACTACCATCCGTGGTATAGTAAATCATTGCATTCTCTTTGCCGATGGCGTTGATGGAGACATTGACACCCTCTGCCTGATCGCTGAAATAACCGCTCTCGGGACCCACTGCGATATCAAACGCAGGATGCAAAATCGTCTCGCAATCCATCAGCACTTCTTGGTTGGACGCGGTATCCTTACCTGCCATCCAGCCGTAGCAAACGTCATAGTCGGTTACCAAGTCATTCGAACGTACATTGATACCACCGCAGTCATCGCCCGAGTTGATACAGAAGTTCACCGAATCCATCGAGACATCGAACTCATATGCGTACCAACCTTCTACGTCTTGATAAATGCGTTGACCCGGGTATGCACCCATGATGTTCTCCGATGCGTCTTCGCCCTGCTCATCTTTGTACGGTTTCCATGCGTAGATATACACTTTCTCCCAACTCTCCGGTTTGTCGAAGCGAACGATGATACCGCGTTGCAGCGGTTCACGATAGGTATAGGTGTACGTCTGTACTTTCGATTGCGCGCTACCGCAAGCAGCCATGATCTTCAGTGTTGTCGTCTGCTTGAAGTTCAGCGGTCCCGTATAAACAGGCGAACTCGTTGTCGGAACAGATCCATCCGTTGTATAATGGATGGTCGGCGTTGCGCAACTACCGCCAACGGCTTGAGCCGTTACGTTGATACCGGCAACCGCGTCCTCAAAGAATGTGCTCGGCGTAACTATCAGCCCCGGAGCGGCATCGCCTGTTGCGTTCACCCACATCTCATAACTCTCGTTAATCAAGTTGCCGTTATCATTAAACGTGCTGTACAGGCTGGCTACTTTAGTGTAACCATCAAAGTTACCTCCGGTCTTGGTACCCAAACATAAGATCAGATAACCGTTTTTACCTACAATAGTAGCTTGGTAACCCGTAGCACGCGAGCCGTCGCTATCCCAGTACTCGTCCTTCACTTCGCTCTCGCTATGTACGCCGGCCAAGTGACGCGCGTTGATCATGTCCTTGATCTCGGCTTTGTACTTATACCAGTGCGGGTAGAAGATACACGGTACACCCGGCATAGCGAGGATGAACGCATTAGCGCCCAACAGACGTGCCTTGATCTCCGGCTTCATCGAGTTACCACGGCCGCAGAACTCCAACTCATTATCTCCACGCATGAACATATCGTGGTTATCTACCCATGTCACAGCGTGTTTCTTCCAGTAGTCACTACCCGTGCCGTCATTAGCAATCAGACCGCGGCGACCTACATAGTTCCATCCCTGCATCGCATTGATACCATCGAACTTCAACGCGAAATCCAGCGCCATCAGATTCATCTCCGCGCTACGGATAGAGTTTCTCAGTGTCTCCACATTACCGTCATAATACTCCTCAAAAGTGATATACGGCTCCGATGCCTGGTTGTAGTTACTCATATGCCAGTTGTTATAACCGTCACCCTTATCGTAACGCCAACCATCATAATGCATCACGTTTTTCATCCATTTCAGATAAGCCTTGAACATCGCCTGCACCTCCTGGTTATCATGCGCCCAGTCGCGCGCTGCCTCCCAGTTGGCTCCATCGTCTGCACGCGAGTTCTTTGAATACCCCCAACAGTCGCCTGCCAACGTATCGACATTCGTAGAAGGATCATTCACCTCATCGTTGCTGGTGATAAAACTCGGCCCCGGTTCAAACAAACCGTACTCATCAAAGTCCTCAACCGCCATGTCGCACCAACCTGCCATCGCCTCGGCGTGGTTGATCACGATGTCGGCAACGACCTTCGTACCACTATTATGGAAGGTTGAAATCAGTTTCTCCAACTCTGCACGGGTACCCCATGCTGAGTTCTGGTTACAGTATTGTTTCGGGTGATAACCCACACCGCTTGCCAAGCCACTGGGCGGCAACCATACCAAATCAAAATACGCACCGATCTCACCCGCTTGTTTTTGCAAGGTTTTCCATTTCGTATCGCCGAAAGTCTGCGTACCGGCATGGGTCGAATCCACTTCGTACGAGTCATAGAAGAAAGCCTGCAGCAACACGTCCGGACACTCGCTCGGCACGCCTGTACCGCTCACAATCTCCTCCGTCTCACCTACGATAGTAACGCACAGATGACCGTCCACGACGCTCACCGTTATACTTCCCGTGCTTACCAAGTTAATCGACACATTACCGTCATTATCCGCGCTATACCCCTGCGTACTACAAGAGGCATCAACAGCATCAGCTCCCAGGATTATACCTTCCCAGTTACCTGTCGTCACCTTGAACTTATACGTTCCGGCTGCCAAGTCCGCAAAACTGATCGTATTGTCGGGCATCTGCAAGTGATTGTCCCAATTGACACCGGGAAGTCCCTCGCCGGCAATGTAGTACGAAAGCGGCGCGGGTTCATACGCGTTCCATTCTCCGGTACTGTACTTCGTGTCTTTCACCCAACCGGTGATCGTATAGCAGTTCTTGTTAGAAGGAATCTCCAGATCATACGTCTGATTCCAATACGTGCTCCAATCAAGACTAGCGCTGCCACCCGGCATACGAACAAAAATCACCTTGTCATTCCCGTCCGGAACCTCTACTCCGTACACGCCGACTCCGGCAAGACTCATCTTCAAGTCCTGCTCATTTGTACTTGTACCAGTCCAAGAGTGAGCAAAGAACACTGCTCCACCTTGATCCCAAAAAGTACTTCCGCCTGCATTAAGGTAAATCGTTTTGGCCTGCAAACTCATTGCACATACAAAGGTCGCAAAAATCAAAAAGAATCTCTTCATTGTATTAGTTATTTTATTTAATTTTAGCATGTTAAGTCTCGCGCAACAGACATACGCCCATTTTGCTCCGCAAAATTACAAAAAAAATCCGACATACGCAAGTATTTCGGACAAAAAATGTTATTTTTGTGCAAATTTTACGAAATTCTCTCTATTTTACGCACAATCACTTGGGTGCCTTCCACCACAAAAGTGACCGTCCATCCCGCGTAGTCCAGTTTGTATTCGCGTGCGGGGTCATCCTGATATCCGGGACGGGGATCTTGTGATAAGATATAACGGAGATCCCGAAGGACATCTTCCGGAACAGTATCCAACATACAATGTCCCATATCCAATTTCAGTTTATAGTCTTTGGAGTCCCCCGCAAAGCCGTTTTGGGCATTTTCGTGGCTGTCCGAAAAACTCAAGTACGGCTTGATATCGTATATCGGCGTTCCGTCCAATACATCTGCACCGCTCACGAGCAGATCGCCGTTCTCAATGCCGATTAATTTTACACTGCTTAATCCAACAGGATTAGGTCGGAACGGACTCCTCGTAGCAAACACGCCCATGCGCTTGTTGCCACCCAACCGAGGCGGACGTACCGTCGGCGACCAATCGGTCGTATTGAAGCCCCAGATGAGCCATAAATGGCTATAGCCCTCAATGCCGCGCAGCGCTTCTGCGACCTTATATTCGGGTTCAAAAACGATACGCGTCAAGATCGGACTTTCCTCCCTGCTCTGCCGCGGGATGCCGAACTTGTCCGTATGCCCATTTCGGGCGTATGCAATCACTTTGAGTTCCATTTTCTGCACAAATTCGGCACAAAAGTACTGCTTTTTTAGCAAAAATGCAAAAAAAATGCAAAAAAATTTGGTCAATTCAAAAAAAAGCAGTACTTTTGCATCCGCTTTCGACAAGAGCGACATATTTTGCCCTCTTAGGCGGAAGCCGCTTCTCCCGATTAACGGGAGAACGCTCCGGGTGCCATAGCTCAGTTGGTAGAGCAAAGGACTGAAAATCCTTGTGTCCCTAGTTCGATTCTCGGTGGCACCACGAAAAACGACCTGATGAGGGTCGTTTTTTGATGCCAAGGAACGAGAATCTCACTAGAGTTCTTATCTCGCTTCGCTCGAACGATTATTGCGAGCAATATACTCCGCCCGCAATTTTCTATTCTCGGTGGCACCACGAAAAACGACCTGATGAGGGTCGTTTTTTTGTTTTCGATTCTCGGTGATGATTGTAAGAGAATCAGATTTTTTTGCACTCATGGTATTATTCAGCTATCAGTTATCAGTTTTCAGCGTTGTCAGACCACTCGCTCCATGTAGCACTGAAGAAATAGGTCAGGGTGTCGCCGAGGGCATAGGGTTTGACGGCAATAAGGTTGCCATCCTGGATATCGGCGATCTCGGCTTCGGGCGTCTGAACGGTGATGTAAATCCGTCCTTGGGACGTGGAACCGTTATAGTCGTAGTTCATCTGCGCCGCCTGTTTGTCACTCAGCGCGTCCTCCTCGTAGAAGACCATGCCTATCTGGTCATACACCTCGAAATGATCAATGGTATCGTGCATATAGATGCCGCCACCGGCGTACAGGACTGGTAATTGGTGATGGGTGACGGGTGATGGGTCGGTCAGTACCACCTCGGCTTTGTTCATCGCCGTACCAGCTTCGGCAGTGATGGTAAGGGATTCATGGAGGATATGTCCGGCGACGAGAAGCGAGTCATACTCGAGTCGGAAGACGAAGCGGTCAGGCGTCTGCTCGAGGATCTCCCAGCGGTCATAGGGACCACCGATCCAGGTTTTGTACACACCCTCCTCTTCGGTCAGCACCACCAATCCGCCGCAACCGCAGGTATGGCCTACCTTGTAGCAATCGAGCCCCTTGCCATAGTTGATATGGTATGGCAGACCGAGTTGGTGCTCGCGGTAGTAGAAACTATCCACCACGAGTTCCGGCGAAGCTTTAAGCCATAGATCGACACCGTTGGAGGGGTTCTCGGGCTTGAGCGCTGCGCCGTACAAACGGAAGGCGGCGTACTCATTCTCCCATGCGAAATCGTCCTTGCGTTCGGGCACATAGCGGCCATACACTTTAGGTTGCACGGCTTCTTTATGACACGCTGTCAAACTGAACAGCGCCAGTGCGAAAAATAAGATCTTTTTCATTTGGGTTGACGTCCGATATAAGCCAAAATACCACCATCTACATACAAAATCTGTCCGTTGACGGCATCGCTCGCATGACTAGCAAGGAAGACCGCCGGGGCACCTAACTCATCCGGCTCTAACCAACGGCCGGCAGGGGTCTTGGCGCATATGAAGGAGTCAAACGGATGACGGGAGCCGTCGGGTTGACGCTCACGTAGCGGAGCCGTTTGCGGGGTAGCGATATAACCCGGTCCCAGACCGTTGCATTGGATATTATACTCTCCGTACTCGGAGCAGATATTACGGGTAAGCATCTTCAGGCCACCCTTGGCGGCAGCGTAAGCGCTTACGGTTTCGCGGCCAAGTTCAGACATCATCGAGCAGATGTTGATGATCTTTCCTTCGCGACGCTCCATCATCTCCGGCAGAACGGCGGCAGAAACGATATAGGGCGCTACAAGGTCGATGTCGATCACCTGTTGGAACTCTTCGCGCTTCATCTCGTGCATCGGGATACGCTTGATGATACCGGCGTTGTTAACGAGGATATGAATCGGTCCCACCTCTTCGTGGATACGCTCTACAAGGGCTTTGACCGCCACCTCATCGGTCACGTCGCAGACGTAGCCGTGTACGTTCTCTATGCCTTCAGCATGATAGAGCTCATACGCTTTGTCTATCGCCTCCTGACTGCGGGCATTAAAAATAATATGGTTCGCGCCCGCCTGCGCATACGCCTTGGCGATAGCGAAACCGATTCCGTAACAAGCGCCTGTAACCCAAGCGTTCTTGCCTTCAAGGCTAAAAGGATTTGCCATACTGATCGAAAATTTATGATTTACGCTGCAAAGGTACAATAAAAAAATGACATATGCAAGAAAAATTTGCATAATTCAAAAAAAAGCAGTACCTTTGCGCTCGCAAAGGTTTTTTGAGACAAAGATATGAGTTTACAATGTGGAATAGTAGGATTGCCGAATGTGGGCAAGAGTACGCTGTTTAACTGTTTGAGTAATGCGAAGGCGCAGAGCGCCAATTTTCCTTTCTGTACGATCGAGCCGAACGTAGGTGTGATCACCGTTCCGGACGAGCGGTTGATCAAACTCGGTGAGTTGTGCAAGCCGGAGCGCGGTGTGATTCCGACGACGGTGGAGATAGTCGATATAGCAGGCTTGGTGAAGGGCGCGAGCAAAGGTGAGGGCTTAGGAAACAAGTTCCTCGCGAACATCCGTGAGACGGACGCGATTATTCATGTGCTCCGTTGCTTTGACGATGAGAACGTGGTGCATGTCGATGGTTCGGTGAATCCGGTTCGCGATAAAGAGATCATCGATGCGGAGTTGCAGTTGAAAGATCTGGAGACGGTGGAGAGCCGTATTGCCAAGTGCGAGAAAGCGGCTAAAGCCGGTGGGGATAAGAACGCGAAGTTGCAGTTGGAGGTGCTGGTTAAGTACCGCGAGGCGCTGTCGCAAGGCAAAAACGCCCGTACGGTGGAGTTGGAGAACAAAGATCAGGAGGCCGCAGCGCGCGACCTATTTCTGTTGACCAACAAACCGGTGATGTACGTATGCAACGTCGATGAATCGGCCGCTGTGACGGGCAATGCGTACGTGGAGCAGGTTCGCGAAGCGGTGAAAGACGAAGACGCACAAGTGCTTGTGCTCGCTGCAAAGATAGAGAGCGAGATAGCCGAGTTGGAGACCTACGAGGAGCGTCAGATGTTCCTTGAGGAGATCGGGTTGAAAGAGTCCGGCGTGAACCGGTTGATCAAAGCGGCGTACGCCCTGCTTAACTTGCGGACGTTCTTGACGGCTGGTAGCGACGAGGTACGTGCCTGGACGTTCAAAGCGGGATCGAAAGCACCGCAATGCGCAGGCGTTATCCATACGGATTTCGAGCGCGGTTTCATACGCGCGGAGGTCATCAAATACGATGATTATATTGCACTCGGCGGTGAGGCAGCTTGCCGTGCAGCGGGCAAACTAGGCATCGAAGGTAAGGACTATGTGGTCCAAGACGGCGATATCATGCATTTCCTTTTTAACGTATGATCGAACAGTTATTAGCATATGGATGGTGGGTCGGTGCGATAGTCATCGTGCTGGGCTTTGTGGCGCTGGTGAAGGGTGCGGACTGTCTGGTGGACGGCGCATCGGCGATTGCCAAGCGCTTCGGCATCAGCGATCTGGTGATCGGTCTGACGGTAGTGGCGTTCGGTACCTCGATGCCGGAGTTTGTGGTGAATATGGTCTCCGTAGCGGAAGGTTCGACCGACTTGGCCATCACCAATATCTTAGGTTCGAACATCATCAACACCTTCGTTATCCTCGGTCTCACGGCCTTGGTCTATCCTATCGTTTCGCAGAAACGCAGTCGTGATTTCGATATACCGCTTTCTATCATCGCGGGATTCTTGGTGTTGATCTTCGTGAGCATCGAGTTACCCTTCGGCGAGTGCGGCAAGGGTATCGGTCGTATGGGTGGTATTACGCTGTTAGTGCTCTTCTGCTATTTCCTGTATAACACCTTCCGTCATGCCAAGGATCATCCGGAGGAAGGATTAGGGATTAGTGATGAGGGATTAGGGATTAGCGAGATCCCTGTTCGCCGAGCCATCGGATTAGTCATTGGCGGACTGGTAGGGTTGGTAGTAGGCGGCGAACTAATTGTGAAGAGTGCCGTCGATATTGCGACCCGTATGGGGGTGAGCGAAGCGATCATCGGTCTGACGATTGTGGCATTGGGGACATCGTTGCCGGAGCTCGCGACCTCGGTGATAGCGGCTGCGAAACATAACAGCGATATTGCGTTGGGTAATGTGTTCGGCAGCAATATCTTCAATGTATTCTTCGTGTTAGCGATGAGTGCGATCGTTCGTCCGTTGCCTGCGTATGATGGGATCGAGTTAGACGCGGTGATGGCAGCCTTAGGCAGTATCATTGTATGGCTGGCGGTGAAGACGAACCACGAACGGAAGATTCAACGATGGGCAGGTGCACTGCTGCTGTTAATCTATGCCGGTTATTTGACATACAGATTGATTCACATTTAATATTTAATAGTATGAAAAAACTTCTCACTCTTTTTGCAGGATTGCTGCTTTGTTTGCAGCTGACCGCAGCGCTGCGCACCCAGGAAGAGGCGATGCGTATCGCAGCTTCTTTTAGAACAGACAACCAAGTTGCCCACCTTCCGGCGCCTCAACCGCAAGCGCTCACCCACTGCTTCACGGCGAAGCAGGCGAGTGGTCAACCGGCATTCTATGTCTTCAACCGCGGCGAGGAGAACGGCTTCGTTCTCATCTCTGCCGAAGACCACACCCGTACGGTGTTGGGTTATTCGGATGCCGGTCATTGGGATGCAGACAATATACCGGACGCTTTGCGCGCATGGATGGATATCTACAGCCACGATATCGCTCGTGTAGCGGCTGAACCCGCTAATCTGTCCGCTCCGATTAAGTGTGCGCAGGCGAAGAAAGCGCAGCAGTACACGCCTATCAGTCCGATCTGTCAGACCCTAGGGGACAAAGAGCGCCGTATAACCTCTGGTGCCCGAACTATAACGGTCAGCATTGCGTGACGGGTTGTGTAGCGACAGCCGCAGCCCAGATCATGAAGGTACATAACTACCCTACGCAAGGTACGGGTACGTCTTCGTACAAATGGCTGAGTGATACCGGCGATTCGATCACCCTTTCGGTGGATTACGGTAACACAACCTATGACTGGTCACACATGTTGAACGACTACAACTACTCGTATGGTACTGCGGAAGAGCAGGAAGCCGTAGCTATTTTGATGCACCACTGCGGTGTTGCGAGTGAGATGAGTTACGGAACGGGGGCGAGTGGTACATCCAATAATTTTATGTTACGAGGCATGGTGGAGCATTTCGGTTATGACCCGGGTGTACAAGTGCTGATCAAAGACTGTATGACCGATGATGATTTCGTGGCGGGTATTGTATCCGAACTCCAGCAAGGTCGTCCGGTTATGTTCAGCGCCCGTACGGTCAATGACGAGGGTCATGCTTTTGTAGGCGATGGTGTAGATGCCGACGGTCTGATTCATATCAACTGGGGTTGGAATGGTGCCTGCGACGGTTATTTCCAGGTATCAGCCATGGATCCGGAGAACCAAGGCACGGGTGGTTCGGTAACCGATGAAGCCTTCACCGAGCAGGTTCTCGCCTACACGCATATCCGTCCTATGGCAGGTGGTTCGTACAACTATAACTTTGTGAGCGACAAGGTATATCCGCACCAAACGAGCGTAGATCGTTCAGAACAAAACTGGGTAGCCCTGCAGATGGATGTCTTCAATAACCTATCCATCCTCACCTTATCCGGTACCTCCGCGGCACTGAAGGTGTATGATGCCAACGGCAATTTCCTTACTTACTGTGATTATGACGACTGGAGTTATGACGGTTTACAACCCGGTTACTTCTATCGTTCTAACTATGCCATCGGCTACGTATCCGATCTGCCGAACGGTAATTACTACGTGAGTCCGGTGGTGAAGATCAACGGTCAGTATTATCCGGTACAAGTACGAGGGTACACCGACTACCGCTGTCCGATGCAAGTGACCACCAGCACTATTTCCTTCACCGAGCCGGAGCCGGATCTCAACCCGGAGAAAGCGATCAACGCGTATGATTTTACGAAGCTCAACTCGTATTACTACCCAAGCTATTCGGGTAATAATTTCCAATACTGGACTCTTCAGTTGAGCACGGAAGATTTCTATGAAAATAATGCTGAAGACCAGATGTTGCTCTATTTCGCCATCTATACGTCCTCAGCCAATTCGGTCATCGGCTCTTTCCTCAACGACAACACAGCGCTCTATAACATATACTCTTATGCTGCCTACAAAGGGAACATCAGCTCGTACGAATCGGTAGCACTTGAGGATGCCGGCTTGACCATCGCATACAATAGCGTGAGCGATGCCTATACGTTATCCTACTTCGTAGTAAGGAACGGAACAAAATATATAGGCGAGGCGGTTCTACCGATGGACAAAGTATGGGCAGGCTACGGAGAAGCATACGGATCTTATGCCAAATACGATAATATCACGGTGGACAACACGCTCTATACCGGCATCACAGTCAGCCAAGCGTTGGAGATGATCGACGCGAACGAGATTGGTTGGATATCGGCTATCCCGTATATCGTAGAAGGTGAGATCTCCTCCATAGTAAACACGCCGGCGCAGATAGCCCAGCGCGGAAACTGCCGTTTGTATATCTCGGACGGGGAGAACAATCTGTACTGCTATAATGCCAAGTGGTTCAATAATCAGTCTTTCCAGACGGGTCATGAGATTGCTGTGGGCGGACAGGCTGCTATCATCGGTCAACTCTGCAACTACGATGCCAACACCAAGGAGATAGGCAACTGCTATTTCTACGACTACAACGAGCCTACCGGTATCGAGCAGACAACGGACGACAAGATGTCAGTACAGAAATTTGTTCGCAACGGACAGATCTTCATCCTGCGCAACGGCAAGACGTACACCATGCAGGGTGCAATAGTGAACGAGTAATTAGACTTGGCGGTACTTCTTGTAGAAATACAAGAGTGCCTTTAGGTGCAAGAGCCCCAAGCGGTTGAAGGGATTAGCGTGTGTCCTTCGTTGGCAATAATGCACCATTGCCACTTGCGGAAGATACATCACACGCCAACCGGCATTACGGGCTCGAAGACAATAATCACAGTCTTCGGGTCCGTAAAAAATTGCCTCATCCAGATCACCGATGGCATCGTAGACCTGTTTGCGAATCATTTGGCAAGCCCCAATGAGATACACCGGTTCGAAGGGTTCGGTGCCAACTATTTGTTCGCGATACACGAACGGAGCAGACGGGCGGAACAGGCTGCATATCTTCGCACGAATACCCGGGTAGGCTTTGCAGCTCTCTTGCGTCTCACCATCCGGGGAGAGGAGTTTGCATCCGCAGATACCCACCTCGGGATGGGCATCCATGTAATGCTCCATCGTCTCGACGGCATGGTCGTTGATGCAGATGTCATTGTCAATGATGAACAGATACTCGCCCTTGGCGCGCCTCAATGCCACATTACGCGCATACGCCACGCCCTTGTTCTCCGACAGGCAGATCAACTCAAGGGAGGGATAGTGCTGCCGAAGGAAATCCAAGGTACCGTCAGTGGAACCGTTATCCACAATGATGAGCTCTACGTCCTCGCGCGTTAACTGCTGCTTCATAGAAGTCAGCAGCTGCTGCATGAACGAGAGACCGTTCCACGTAATGACAATATAACTGATCTTAACGGGCTTCATCCGAATAATTTGATTTTGAGAGAGCGTAATGCATGCGTGAAATCAGACCACGAACGGAACTTGCGTAGTTGTTTCCATACGAAACGAGGCGACAGGAAATAACTGAGGTTGGAAACGAACAACAGATGCTCCATCTCCTTGTTAGTCAGATTCGGGTAATTGAGTATGGACTCGCGCTGCACGTCTGTGGGGGTATAGACGCCGTCTTTGAGCCAGCCGTTCTCCAATGCCATGTGGTAGAACTCTGTGCCGGGGAAAGGCGAAACGATATTAATCATCAGCTGATCCACCTGCAGTTTCTTGGCCTTTCGGATGGTATCTTTGATGGTCTGCTTGGTCTCCAGCGGACTCGTACCGATGAGTATATTCAGTTTGACCGGCACCTTATATTTCTGGAGCAAGCGGATGGCGTTGTATATCTGATCACTGGTAATGCCTTTATGGATATACTCCAGAATGGCATCATTGAAGGACTCTACGCCTAAATCCACGTACCGGCAACCGGAGGCGCCTAAGCGTTGTGCAATCGGTTCGGTAATGGCATCAACGCGTGCCTGGCAACCCCATACGATACCGGTCTCACGCAAGGCCTCGCAGATTGCCGCCGTGCGTTGCTCATTCCAGATAAAGTTATCGTCCATGAACCCGATCGCCTTGATGCCTTCGGCAGCCAGTTGACGTATGTCTTCCGCCACTTTCTCCGGCGAACGGAACGAGATAGGCGGTTTGCGGTGATTATACTCCCTGTTCTCTATCTCGCGAGCAAAGGTGAGCGATGAAGGCACGCAATAGATGCATCGGAACGGACAGTTACGGGACGTAACCATCGTGGTGTACGGCGTACATTTGAGTTTGGGATTGCGGTAGGCGATGTCACTCACCAGATGGCGCGCGGGCACCGGCAGTGCATCCAGATCCTTCATCAATGCCCGCATCTTATTACGATGGTGCTTGCCGTCTGCCAGATACGAGATACCATCTATGGCATGCCAGTCTTCGTGCTTATCCAGTTTGTCTAACAGCTCCATGACCGTCATCTCCGGCTCGCCGTGCACAACAATCGTGCGTTCGTCCACATGGCACTCTTTATGGAACCACGAAGCACCGGGCCCAAGAAGGAGCACCCATGCATCCGGTTGAACGGCATGAATACGACGGGTTATCTCGATATCGTTTTGCACGGACAGGTTCACCGTCCAGATTGCATACACATCCGCCGGATGACGCTGGATATGCGTCATCAGTCCCTCTGCGTCTATCGAATGGTTGACGCAGTCCAGATACGCTATCGGGTGCTTCTGCTCCACGCATGCAGCGACCTGCAATTCATATATGTTCGGCGTCGGGTACACCACGCGTGTACAACCGGAACTACGTTCCGCAGGATGTCCACCGACTACCACAGGGGGTACAAGAAAAGAAACTAACATGACTCGTAAATGGTTGGTAATTTTTGTATCTGGTCTTTGAGAAAATGCTCGCGCACCCATTGTTGGGCAGCCGCGCCGTATTGGTTCCGCCGTTTCTCATCGCGCAGTAGATCCGTTATGGCTTGGGCGTACGCTTGTGCCTCCTGCTGCGGAACGATGATTCCTGTTTGGCCGTCTTGGTTCACCCATATACTTCCCGAACCGGCAATGTCGAACGAGACAGCGGGCAAGCCGCAATACAAGGCTTCAGCCAATGCCACCCCGAATGCCTCGCGGCGGTCGATAGAGGGGAACGCATACACATCGGCAGCGTGTAAGTAACAGCGCAACTCCTTATCTTGCAGACGTCCCAAAAACTGCACTTTCTCGCCCAAAGGCAAGGCCTGCTGTTGGAGGTTAGCCGTTTGTTCACCGGTTCCACCGATGAGCACCACACAATCGTTCGGCAAGAAAGAGGTTGCCTGTATCAGGATATCAATACCTTTATAGGGCACATGACGGCCGACAAAAAGCACTATTTTTCTGCCTTTGTACTGCTCACGGATATTTCTGATCATTGCCTCATCTCCCGACAGAAGCTGCAGTTTCTCTTCGTTAACGATATTGGGAAGGATGTGTATCTTCTTTTTATACGCCTGCAAGGGGATCGATTTCTCGACATACTGTTCGCTCGTAGCAATCACGGCATCCGCGCGCTCCAAGATACGTTTCTCCCAGCGACGGTACAGCGCGTATAGGCATCCCTTGCCGATGATATCCGAATGCCAATGAATGATCAACTTGGCATGGATGGGCATGGATAACAGCAAAACACCAATCAACGGATTCGGAAAATGCACATGTATCACGTCCGGCTGAAAGGTCTCTATTTCTTCGCGCAGTTTGGTATAATAGGATAGAGAAAGCGGTTGGGACGCGAGGGTAAGGGGGGCACTCACACGAATGACCTCTACCCCGTTCTGAGTCGTGCGTATGGTTCCGCTTTTCTCGTGGTTAAAACAGATGATATGCTGCTCATACTTCCCCTCCATCTCCGCCACGATAGAGTGCACCACATCTTCTATTCCGCCAAAATAGGGATAGTAAAACTTCGATATATGTAGTATCTTTTTCATAATTCGTTTATTATCTTCTCGATGGCTTTGGCCGATTGTTCCCAACTGAAGCGTGCTGCTTGTTGTGTGCCGGCCTTAACCAGTTGCCGGCGTAAGGGTTCATCCTGCATGATGCGGATCATTTTCGCTTGTATGTCTTGTACATCCAGCGGATTAAAATAGAGCGCAGCCTTATCGCACACCTCATGGAATACAGGTATATCCGATACCACTACGGCACACTCCTGCGTCATGGCCTCCACCAACGGGATGCCGAATCCCTCGTACAAAGAGGGGTTGATATACGCAGTGGCGTTCCGGTATAATTGCATCAACTCATCACGCTGCACGTAACCCAAGAAGCATATGCCTCTCGTGCGTGCGTACGCCTGCAGATGCGCATCAGCGAAAGAGGATTGCAATCCGCCCACGACATATAAGTCAAAATCCGGATGGTCTAACGCAGCATAGGCGTCCAAAAGGCGCTTTATATTCTTACGAGGCATCAGACTGCCTACCGCCAGCAGATAACGGTCTGCTTTCTCCCGAGGCAATAAGGGAGCCGGACGTACGGCATTATACACCACGGCTATCTTATGCTCCCCTACTCCCAGATAGTGCATGATCTCCCCCTTCGAGAACTCGCTCACCGTCAGTATCTTACGCGCTCGTTTTGCTGCCAACGGAGTCATGAGGCGATAGTACAGACCATACAGCCGACTATACGCACGCGGTTTTAAGAGATAGGACACATCATGAATAGTCAGGATCGTATGCTTGTATAACAACGGACTCAAACCGCTCAGGCTCAATAGGATCTGTCCGTTATGATGGCTTTTCATGTAGCGGGGTAAGTTCACCTGTTCCCATAGATGCGAGCCCTTGCCGCCGATGACATCTACCGATAAACCGGTCAAGTCGTATTCCTCACGAATATCCGCCGGCGCCAGAATAGTGAACGCGACACCTATCTGCTGCAAGGCGCAACAGATCTCGTAGGCAAACCGCTGAATACCGGTGATGCGTTGACTCAAAAAACGACCGTTTATAACTATCATGGACGCAGTATGTTTTGTAAGGCATCGAGGAATTGTCTTCCCCAGCGTTTGTCCGGTTCTATATAATTGCCTTCTCCCCATTCGTTCCAAGACTTAAGCATGACAAGTTGGTTTTTCTTGGCATCTGTTATGCGCTTTATTGCCGCCACATGTGCTTGGAAAGCCTGCGGTGTAGCGTGATGCAGAATAAATGCCCGCATGCGGCTGCGTGGTGAATGATCCCAGCCGGGCAGGATAGTCGGTACCACCTCTTCGCGGCGCATAACGCGCGATGCAAACACGCGCATCGCCTCTGCGTACTCATACACCAACGGCGCTTTGCCTCTCAGGTAGCGAAGCATCGTCGGCAGATGTCGGATAGCGAGCCATACATCGCGTTTGGCATCCCCTAACGGCACCAGATTCACCGCATCAAAACCCAACGCTAACACCTCGTCTATCTGCTTCTGATAGGGTACGTGACCCAAAAGATACAGTCCGTTGAATCCGGCCTTTTTCGCCATCTGTTGCCAACGTGCTATCCATGCTTTGCCGTCCGGCAGGTCGAGCGGGCGATAGACCATCAGCAGCGGTTTGCCGTCCACCTGTATATAGCGTTTATCGCGCAACATGGGTAAGATAGCAGCAAAATGGGCTTCGTCATCTTCGGGCGAATAGGTCTGCTTAATGAGCATACGATCGGGAGCCGTCTGCTGATCGAGCCAGGTCTTGGCTTTCCAACTCTCGTTTGCCCAACCAAGGCAGAATGGGAAATCAGGTTGACCGCTCTGCAGCACCTGTTGCAGCGGTTTCTCTAATAGCTGTTTACCACCGAACCAGTAATGCCAGTAGCAGAACCCTTCGATACCTGCCTCGCGTGCGAGTTGTACCTGACGCTCTTTGACAGCTACGTCCAACAGGTTGTAATATCCCAACTCACCGGGTTCAACGGGTTGGTGGTGTCCCTTAAACAAGGGCTTACCATTACGCACGCTGACCCATTCGGTGAAGCCTTTGCCCCACCATGCATCATTCTCGGGTATCGCATGGAACTGCGGCAGGTAATACGCTATCACACGCATAGGAGCTTCGTTATTTGGTCGTCAAACGACTGGTTATTTACTAATTGCATCGCTTTCTCTTGTCCGGCTCGGGCAATCTGCTGACGCTCTTCCTTGTCCATACATTGCGTCAACTGCAGCAGGAGAATATCAGGTTGGTCGGGCGGGAAAAAGAGCGTCTCTTTGCCGTGTTCCAACAGTTCGCTCATGCCCGAACGATTGGTCTGGAGCACACAGACACCAGCCTGCATGGCTTCCAACACCACCAGAGGCATCGTCTCGCGCCATGAGGGCAAAACGAGGATATCGATCTTGCTGTAGAACGATGCCACGTCGGGTGTCTGCGGCAGTATGTTCACCACCGGTTCACGCCAGTCGGTCATCCGCTCCACATAATGTCGGTCGTGCTCATTGATGGCACCGCACAACCAAAGCGAGGTGTCCGGTTCAGAGTCATGCAGTTGTTCGAAGGCTTGCATCAACAGTTCGATGTTTTTCCGCTCCTCAAAACGACCGATAAAACCGATACGTACGCCCCTGAGCAACCCCGACCGACCGGCCGCCACCGGCACGATTCGTTTGATGGGGTTGTAGATGATGCGGGCATTGGTGAGTTTGAGATCCAGTACTTGCTCCCACTCTTCCTTTTGTTGGCGGGAGATACACACGATGGTTCTCGCTTTTTGCGCCCACTCCTGATACATCTCTGCCTGTGAAAAATGCCATCCGTAGCGCGCATCTACCGGTTCGTGCCAATGCCATATATGGCGTGCGTATGTTAGGGCAGAAAGCGCTACACCAAGGATAGTAACCGACGTATTGGAATAGATGGTGTCCACCCCTTCGCGTATAACAAACTTTTTCAGTCGGCGCAAGGTAGGTATATTATAGATCTGCACGAATGTAGTGCGCAAGTATCCTTTGCCGGCTGAGCGATAAGGCAAAGCCATCTGTTGCACGCCGCGTATCCCCTTCAACGCCTCTTCCAAGCCCTCGTCCGGTGCGAGAGAAGGCACGACAACCGTCACACGCGCACCCTTCGCTGCACAGGCTTTAATTGCCTGCACCATCACTGCCTCTGCGCCATGAATGCCGCGGGCGTGGGATATGAAGAGGACATGACTCATTGGCGTTCGTCTTGGAAAGCTTTCTTGGATTGCTCCAACCGCTGGTGACCGGAACTCGGCCGCGGATGGATCTTGTATTCAATATAGTTCTGATAAGGGTTATACGCCGCAGCCTGCGGGTATTCCAAGAAGATCATACGCGAGAAACTAAAGCAATAAAGCGCGATCACCACCAATCCCGCCAAACGCTCCAGGAAGAGCGGAAGTACCTCCAATACCATCGGCAACAAAGCGATGATGCCGATCAGGAAGAACAGCCGCACACGATTGCTCACCTCCACCAACTCAAAGCAGTAGTAATAGAGCACCAGACTGAGGGCAAACATATTGAGCATGATCGTTCCGTATGGCAAGGTATCGATCTTTTTCTTAAAGATCATCAACACGATAATCATCGCCAGATTAAGCACAAAGCCCAGACTCAGCCCTCGGTTGACGGCAAACAGCGCATTCTCCGTATAAGCCTCTGCCTTCGCTGCGTAGGTCTCCCCTAACCAACCGGCAACGGTCAGGAAGATCGTCTGGATCCACGGGATACCCGCTACCATCATAACCGCTCCGATACCGATCACCGTCAGATAGACCCACTCCGGCAACTTGCGATCCAAGAAGAAATAGAGCGGAAGCATCAACGCCGCTACGCGGTGGAACGTACATGCCAGCAGAACAAAAAGCAGGTAGGGCACAATCTTCTTCGGCCGGATATACTGCAGCGCAAAGAAACAGAGCGCCACTGCAGTCGCTTGCCGGATATAGATCATCTCCAAGTTGAAATACAAAAGGCCGTAATAGCACAGCAAGGCCACTACCGGAAACTTCGTATATTTCTGCAACGCAGAGGTGATGAGCGCGATGTTAATAAACGTCACCACAAAGAACAGATGCTGCACCGTGCCGCCCAAAGACTTAACGAAGGTGCACAGCAGTACAAAGCCCTCTTCTATTCCCATATGCAGCAGTTCCGTCGGATGACCGATTAGACGGCTAAAAGGAGGTAACGTCGCAAAAATCTTAGTATAGGCATCCCAGTCACCACCCGTTTCATAGCGTAAGCCGGCGATGCATATCAGTAGTATCGCCGCCAAACCGCTCAGTACTTGACGACTGAGCTTATCGTGCATCTGAACGTTCAATACCGCCAACACGAATAATATGCCGAAACAAATCAGATAGAACATGTTCCTTGGGTTCTTATTACTATTCGATGCAACTTATATACCAACCAAGACCACCATCCGAAAAGCGGTTCTGTCTGCCATTCTCTCATAGCGCATTCCCGGCCTTGCGGAGTCACCCACGGTTGGTGCATCGCTTGCCAGTGATACCCGCACACCAGACGTTGTTGGTAGGTTGTCAAAGGCAGAAGGGAACGGACTTGCTGATAGATGGTATGATCCTGAATACAATTCAGTCCCTGCCCTGCCGCCGCGATAGATACTTTTTGGGTATGCTGACGGAACTTATTGAGCGGTTCTGCCACAAAAGCCACCCGTCCCTGCCAGGCGATCCGGATCCAGAAAAGACGATCTCCGCTTACCCGATACTGCGCTACCTCAGCCATATCGACCGTTTGGGCAGCCTCTCGGCGAAAGAGAACGGCACTGGCATTGCAGATCGTATTCTCTCCTAATAAATGCCGAAGGACATAGGTCTTTCCGTCTATTGCGAAATCATGCAGAAAAGGCGCAGTAATACGTCGCGGTAGTGCGCGTCCTTGCTCATTGATACATCTGCTTTGCGCAAAGGCCAGTACGGCATCTTGGGTCTCCATCGCTGCCACTAAGCGGGAAAGCATCGTGGGGGCGGCCACGTCATCACTCTCTGCGATCCATATATAGTCTCCGGTCGCTTGCCGGATGCCTCGTTGCCATTGGATAAAGGGGTTACCGGAATTGGTTTTCGAACGGAGAAAAGCCGTCACACGAGGATGCTTGGCATACGCACCGAGGATCGCAGCGCTCTCATCGGAAGAAGCATCATCCAGCAGGATTATTTCCATTTCCGGATAATCCTGCGCCAAGATACTATCTACACGCTCTTTGAGGAACGGAGCGTGGTTGTAATTAGGCACTATGACGCTTACTTTCTTCATATGCACATAAAAAGTGCACAAAAATACAACAAATTTTGCATATATGCAAAACTTTTCTGTTTTTTGCATAAAAAAAAGCCCAAAACTTTCGTTTTGGACTCATTTTCGCTGTTAAATGGAGCTTTTTATGCTTCTGCTTCAGCAGCCGGTTCCTCAGCGGGAGCCTCGCCGTTAGCCTCAGCCTCAGCGGCTGCAGCTTCTTTGGCAGCCTCTTGAGCGGCAGCAGCCAACTCAGCAGCGGCAGCAGCACGCTTCTCTGCGATCTTAGCAGCTTTGGCCTTGTTAGTCTCTACCTCTTGTGCGAGCAGAGCCTTCGCAGCAGCACGCTTCTTGTCTGCTTCAGCAGCGCTGACCTTACCATTCTTAGCATCTTTCTCAGCTTTCCAAGCGTCGAAACGCTTCTGAGCCTCTTCTTGGCTAAATGCGCCTTTGGCGACACCACCGTTCAGGTGCTTCATCAGCAGTACGCCCTCGTTCGAGAGGATAGTGCGTACGGTGTCAGTCGGTTGTGCACCTACACCTACCCAGTACAATGCGCGATCGAAATTGAGGATCACAGCTGCGGGGTTAGTGTTCGGGTTGAACGAACCGATACGTTCGATAATTTTGCCGTCACGCGGCGAGCGGCTGTCTGCTACTACGATGTGGTAGAAAGCGTAGTCTTTGTGACCATGACGAGCCAAACGAATCTTTGTTGCCATTTAGTTTTGTTGTTTTATGGGCTTCGAATTACGCGAATTCATGCCCGGGTTAGTAATAATGACGTGCTTTTTTCACGAAAAAGTGTGCAAAGGTACGACATTTTTCTGAATTGACCAAATTTTTCTTGCAATTTTCATTTTTTTTTTGTAATTTTGCAGTCGATTTTGCAAAATATGCTTGTAAGCGATCCGAAAATAGAGAATCCTATACTGCATCTGGTGGGGGAGACAGCCGACCGGATGGGCTTGGAGTGCTACGTCATCGGCGGGTGGGTGCGGGACTTATTCCTGCATCGTCCTTCGGATGATATCGACGTCGTGGTCGTCGGTTCAGGTATCGCGTTGGCGGAAGCAGTGGCCAAGAAACTCGGGCGCGGAGCGCATCTGTCGGTCTTTAAGACTTACGGCACGGCGCAGGTAAAGAAAAGGTTACCGGTTACGGGTGACGGGTTACAGGAGATAGAGTTGGAGTTCGTGGGTGCACGGCGCGAGAGCTACACGCGCGACAGTCGCAATCCGATTGTAGAAGACGGGACGCTGCAGGAAGACCAAAACAGAAGGGATTTCACCATCAACGCCATGGCAATCTGTCTGAATAAGGCACGTTATGGGGAACTGCTTGATCCGTTTGACGGCATGGGTGATCTGGAGCGCTGCATCATCAAGACGCCGCTCGATCCGGATATCACATTCAGCGACGACCCGCTGCGTATGATGCGCGCCATCCGTTTTGCCACGCAGTTGGGCTTTAACCTCGACGGCGAGACCTTCGATGCCATCGCGCGCAATAAAGAACGAATAGGTATCATCACGCGCGAGCGCATCGCAGAAGAATTGAATAAGATCATGCTCAGCCGCCGGCCGTCGGAAGGGTTTATCTTACTCGACAAAACCGGACTGCTGCCCCTTATCTTCCCGGAGTTAGCTGCTCTCAAGGGCATCGAAGTGAAGGAAGGACGCGGGCATAAGGATGTGTTCTATCACACGCTGAAAGTGCTCGATAACGTAGCAGAGCTACAGCGGTTACGGGTTGCGGGTGACGGGTTACAGGAGAAGGATTTATGGCTTCGCTGGGCGGCGCTGCTGCACGATATCGGCAAACCGAAGAGCAAGGCCTGGGATCCGCATGCCGGTTGGACATTCCGCAATCACAATTATATCGGGGCAAAGATGGTGCCTAAGATCTTTGCGAAGATGAAACTACCGCAAAACGAGAAGATGGAGTACGTAAAGAAGATGGTGGATCTGCACATGCGGCCGATCAACCTCATCGAAGACACCGTTACGGATAGTGCGGTAAGACGTTTGCTCTTCGAGGCAGGCGACGACATCGAAGACCTGATGCTCCTTTGCGACGCAGATATCACGAGTCGTAACGAAGAGAAGAAAGCACGGTTCCATCAGAACTATCAACTCGTGCGGCAGAAGATGGTGGAGTTGGAAGAAAGGGATCGTATCCGTAATTTCCAACCGCCGGTAGATGGCATGGAGATCATGGAACTGTTCCATCTTGAACCCTGTTCGCTCGTGGGCGAACTCAAAGCGGCGATCAAGGATGCCATCTTGGATGGAGTCATCCCCAACGACCACGACGCCGCCAAAGCATTTGTTATAGAATTATGGCAGAAGAAACAGAAATAACGAAAACCGCCGTGTCATACGGCGAAGAGAACATTATCCACTTGGATGACATGGAACATATCCGGCGTCGTCCGGGTATGTACATCGGTAAGTTAGGCGACGGCAGTCACTCCGACGACGGCATCTATGTACTCATCAAAGAGAGTATTGACAACTCAATTGATGAGTTCCGTATGGGTGAAGGCAAGGTCATCGAGGTAGATGTCCAAGACGGTCGTGTACGCGTGCGTGACTACGGCCGCGGTATACCTTTGGGCAAACTGGTCGAAGTCGTCAGCGTCCTCAATACCGGTGGCAAGTACGACAGCAAGGCTTTCCATAAGTCCGTCGGTCTGAATGGTGTGGGTACGAAAGCCGTCAACGCGCTGTCGAGTTTCTTTGCCGTCGAGTCCTACCGCGAGGGTAAGATGCGTCGGGCAGAGTTCGCACAGGGTAAACTAACCAAGGACACCGATATCGTTGATTACAACGGCAACGAGAAACGCGGTACGATCATTGAGTTCGTGCCCGATGACAGCAAGGGACTTTTCGAGAACTACCATTTCCGCGATGACTATATCGAGGAGTTGCTGCGTAACTACGCGTATTTGAACACCGGTCTGACGCTGGTTTATAACGGCAAGAAATTCGTGAGCAAGAACGGTCTCTTGGATCTCTTAACAGAGAACATGACTGTGCCGTCACTCTACCCGATCATTCACCTCAAGGGCGAAGATATCGAGATTGCATTGACCCATACCGACCAGAACGGCGATGAGTATTTCTCCTTCGTCAACGGTCAGCATACCATCCAAGGCGGTACCCATCAAGCCGCTTATCGCGAGGCAATCGGACGTACGATTAAGGAGTTCTTTAACAAGAACCAGGAGTTGTCGGACATCCGTAACGGCGTGGTAGGTGCGATCGCCATCAACGTAGAGGAACCGGTTTTCGAGAGCCAGACCAAAGTGAAACTCGGCTCGAAGGACATGAGTCCTACCGGTGGTGTCGGTATCAATAAGTTCGTCAACGATTTCGTCAAGCAGCATCTGGATAACTACCTGCACAAGAACCCGCAGACCGTGGAGATCATGCTGCAGAAGATCCAAGACTCCGAGAAAGAGCGCAAGGCGATAGCGGCAGTAAGTAAAGTAGCTCGTGAGCGTGCGAAAAAGAACCTCGTGAACAATCCCAAACTGCGTGACTGCCAGATCCACCTCAACGACACCAAGCCCGTTAAGTCTTCCAAAGATGCGGATGACGATTTGCGTTTGGAGAGCAGCATCTTCATCACTGAGGGTCTCTCTGCGTCGGGTTCTATCACCAAGAGCCGTGATGTGCGTACGCAAGCCGTCTTCTCGCTGCGAGGCAAACCGCTCAACTGCTACGGGCTGACCAAATCGGTGGTGTATGAGAACGAAGAGTTCAACTGCCTGCAGTCGGCGCTCAATATCGAAGACGGCCTGGATGAGTTGCGTTACAACAAAGTGATCATCGCGACCGATGCCGATGTGGACGGCATGCACATTCGTCTGCTGATGCTGACTTTCTTCCTGCAGTTCTTCCCCGACCTCGTTAAGAAAGGGCACGTCTATATCCTCCAGACCCCGCTCTTCCGCGTGAAGGACAAGAATAACATCATCTATTGCTACTCCGAAGAGGAGCGCCAGAAGGCACTCAATAAGATCAAGAACCCCGAGATCACGCGATTCAAAGGACTCGGAGAGATCTCGCCGGATGAGTTCAAGGGTTTCATCGGTCAAGGTATCCGTCTGGATCAGGTGACGCTGCGTAAGGAAGATGCGGTGAACGAACTGCTCGCCTATTACATGGGTAAGAACACCACCGAGCGACAACAGTTCATCATCGATAATTTGGTAATCGAAGAGGATCGCGTAGAAGACTTCGAGGAAGTATGAAAGCACTCATCGCGTTCATAGTCATGGCGGTTGCGATTCTCGCGCTCATCGAGATCAACGAACGCATCAAAGCGAAGCGTCCCAAGCAAGACTGTCCGCAAAATAAACCCGAGCAGGAAGATTGCTCGGGTTGCGGATTGTTAGAGGTTTGCGACAAGAAGTCGACTACTCCCTCACGGTGATATGGAAACAACTTTGTTTCCATTCGTATTTCACATAGATTTTCCCTGCTCGCTGGTGGTTCAATAGCACTTGTCCCAAGACCAACTTGAGATTATCTTCGTGCATGTACATATGCGTGCGCGTTACCTTATCATAACGCATGTACGCGAGGTCGAAGGTGGTGCCGTAACAGTGACAAGACTGCGTGGTGGAGTTGATGTTTCCGCTCCGCTGGAGGTATTTGATATCCTCTTGCGTACGGAGCACCGAGGTCACATAGAAGCGATAATGCGGCAAACCGTTGCGCTGTAAAATATCCGCCCACTCCGCTCCGATAGCGTCCAGTTCCCGTTTGGCGGAAGGAATAAGGTACGGCACGGAATGCGTCAAACTATCCACGATATAGTTCTCGTTGGTCTTGATCTCCACAAGACTCTTACGCATTGAGGCGGCATCGGCTCTATCCTTCGGCGGGCGTGGCAAACCGATACGAGAGGCCGTCGCATGCTGCTTGAGTTGCAAGTCATTGAACTTAATCCGATAGTCAAACGTCCGCCCGGGATACCAAACAAGGCTGTCTTCTACTATTTCTTCCTCAGCCTGCGGCGTTGGAGAGCCGCAGCCGAGGAAGAAGACCGTTACCACTGTAAGACCGGCTGCCAGCAGCCTGTAAGACCACTTCGTTGTTAGACCGGCCTTCGGCCTGTTAGATAGACCACTCAAAGCCATCCTTGGTATCTTTGATTTGGAAACCGAGTGCGGTCAACTCATTACGGATCTTATCGCTGGTAGCCCAGTCTTTGTTCTGCTTGGCTTGCAGGCGAATACCGAGGAGCAGATCGATGGCACCGTTAAAGGCTTTCTGTTTGCCAGCCCCCTCCGACTCCCCCATGGAGGGGGAGAGAGCCGATTCCAGGCGCAGACCGAGAATGTCGATGGCGAAGGTCTGCCACACATCCTTTAGTTCTTTGAGATCCGCTTCGCTGATGGTGCCCTTGCCGTCGTGGACGGTGTTGATGGCGCGCGTGGAATCGAAGAGCGCAGCAATCACAAACGGCGTATTGAGATCATCGTCCATCGCCTCTTGGCAACGCTGACGCAGTTTATCGATCTCTACCGTCGTCTCTTTACCCGCTTGCAGTTTCTGCAGACGGGCGTAGGCTTCCTGCATACGTTGGAGACCTTTCTCTGCGGCCTCGAGGGCTTCGGGAGAGAAGTCCACGGTAGAACGGTAATGGGCCTGAAGGATGAAGAAACGGATGACCATCGGTCCGAAGGGCTTGGAGAGCAGCGGGTGTTCGCCCTTGAAGAACTGCTCGAGGGTGATGAAGTTATTGTACGACTTACCCATCTTCTTGCCGGCGATGGTGATCATGTTGTTATGCATCCAGTAATGGACGGTCTCGTGACCGAGCGCTGCGCACGACTGCGCAATCTCTGCCTCGTGGTGCGGGAAGATGAGATCGAGTCCGCCGCCGTGAATATCGAACCGTTCGCCGAGGTACTTGGTGCCCATCGTGGAGCACTCCATATGCCAACCCGGGAAGCCTTCGCTCCACGGACTTGGCCAATGCATGATATGCTCGGGTGCAGCCTTCTTCCAAAGGGCGAAGTCATAACTGTGTTTCTTCTCGTTCTGACCGTCTAACTCGCGGGTCTCGGTGACGATATCGTTGAGGTTACGTCCGCTGAGTTTGCCATATGGATAGTCCTTGGCGTATTTCTCCACGTCCATATAAACAGAACCGTTGGAGACATATGCGTAGCCCTTATCGAGGATCTTCTGCACGAAGGCAATCTGCTCGATGATATGTCCACTTGCGTGCGGTTCGATGGACGGCGGCAACACATTGAGCGCTGCCATGTCACGATGATAGCGGTTGGTATAGTACTGCACGACCTCCATCGGTTCGAGTTGCTCAAGGCGCGCTTTCTTAGCTATCTTATCTTCGCCTTCGTCGGCATCATGCTCGAGGTGACCTACATCGGTGATATTACGCACGTAACGTACCTTATAACCGAGGT